>Ga0209345_10000366_pt1 | contig 58835 bp, 39 predicted proteins | sample Cruoilmetagenom7_FD_187294 | JGI IMG/M metagenome (GOLD analysis project Ga0209345, IMG submission 187294) | Oil polluted marine microbial communities from Coal Oil Point, Santa Barbara, California, USA - Sample 7 (SPAdes) (version 2) | ecosystem: Environmental > Aquatic > Marine > Oil seeps ... | reverse complement strand
TTCATATGATAGTTTAACTAATAATTTAGGAGACTACAATAATGGTTCACATGAGATTAGCTTAGCTTTTGATTTAGGTTCAAAAGGGAAACATGCAGCTAAAAAAAGAACACCATTATTTTGGTAATTAGTTAATTCAAATGAAAAAATACTTAGTGCTATTTACATTGTTAATTACAATTAATTCCTTTGGACAAACCGTACTAATTACTAGGGTAATAGACGGCAAAGCAAATGATGATTGTACTGCTGGTGGAACGCTACCAATAGTGGTAGAATTGTATGTAAATGGCACAATTGATTTTTCAACTGGCACGGGTTATAATTTATATATAGAAACAAATGGATCTTCAGATGGAACTGTTACTGGGCAAACTTGGAATCCAAAATCAATTTCGAGTTTAGGTACAGTAACTGACTCTTTTGTATATATAACACCTAGCGTTTCACATGCAACTATGCTGTATGCAATGACTGATAAAGCTAGTGTTATAAACACTGTTGAAGATGCTACAAATTGGTTAAGTGGTAATGATGCCATTAGAATTGTAGATGAAAACGGTGCTGTTTTAGATCAATTTGGAGATCCAAATGATTCAAACAACACTGCAGGTGACCATTCTGCTCCTTGGGATTATTACAATTCATATGCGAAAAGAAATAATGGCTCAATTCCAAATGAAGGTATTTATAATAATACAAATTGGGAACTTGGAGGAACTAGTTTATGGAATAGTGGAGCTACTTGTGTTACAATGAAAAATACAATTAACTTTGGTAGTTTTACAACCATAGTTATGTCTATTTCAAAAAATGAAATAGAAAATTTTACGGTATACCCTAACCCTGTTAATAATGAATTCAGAATAAACACAAATACATTAGGAAACACTAAAAAGTCCATTCAGATTTATAATATTCTTGGTAAGCAAGTTTATTTAAATAAAACGGTTTACAATAATGAGCCAATAAATGTTTCAGCACTATCAACAGGAATTTATTTTTTGAAGGTTATTGAGAATAATAAAAATGCTACACGAAAATTAGTTATTAAATAAATGTTGTACTTTGTTAAGTAAAAAAACGAATATAAAACCTATGTTAAAAAAAATAATTATAGTAGTGCTTCTGTGTTCTACAACATTCATTTTTTCACAAACTAAACTACCTTCATTTTTTAGTAACAATATGGTACTTCAACAAAATGAAAAAGTATCAATTTGGGGAACTGATAAACCAAACATTATAATTACTGTTATTGGAAATTGGGGGAATGAAGCTTCAGTTAAATCTGATAATAACGGGAAATGGAAATTAAAAATTAAAACACCATATGCTGGTGGCCCTTATAAATTAACCATAAAAGGTACTGAAAAAATAACTTTAAATAATGTACTTATTGGTGAAGTTTGGTTGTGTTCAGGACAATCAAACATGAATATGCCTGTAAAAGGGTATAGTAACCAACCAATTATTGGTAGTAATGATGCTATTTTAAATTCAAAAAATGATAGAATACGGTTATTTAATCCTGAAAGAAATACAAGCTTAAAACCTTTAAATAACGTCAGTGGAGAATGGAATGAAGCAACTCCTAAATCTGTAAAAGATTTTAGTGCAACTGCTTACTTTTTTGGAAAAAAATTAGAACAAACTTTAAATGTTCCTATTGGTTTAATTCATACTTCTTGGGGAGGATCAACAGTTGAAACTTGGATGGATAAAGAAACACTATCTGAATTTAAAACCATTAAATTTCCTACAAAAATTCCTGAAGGAAAAGTTCAGAAAATACCAACACTATTGTACAACGCTATGTTGCATCCGTTTGTTGGCTATACTATGAAAGGTGTTATTTGGTATCAAGGTGAATCTAACAGAGCAAATTCAAACTTATACAAAAAAACATTTCCTACATTAATAAAATCTTGGAGACAAAAATGGCAACAAGGTAATTTCCCTTTTTATTTTGTTCAAATAGCACCATTTAATTATAAAGATGTAAATGCTTCGTTTTTAAGAGAAATGCAATTACAAACTATGCAAAACGTAGTAAATACAGGAATGGCTGTTACTTTAGATATTGGCGAATGTAAAAACATACATCCAAGTAAAAAAAATACTGTTGGCAAAAGATTAGCATATTGGGCATTAGCAAAAGATTATCAATTTTCTGAAATTGGGTATAGCGGTCCTATTTATAAAGAAATGAAAATTATCGGTGAAAAAATAAAATTACATTTTGAGTTTGCAGAGAATGGGCTTACAAGTTTTGGGGAAGATTTATCAGGTTTTGAAATTGCAGGAGAAGACAAAATATTTTATTCTGCAACAGCTAAAATTCAAAAAAATAAAACAATAAATGTTTGGGCTAATGAAGTTAAAAAACCTGTTGCTGTTAGGTATGCATTTAAAAATTGTGTAAAAGGCACATTATTTAATACTGAAGGCTTACCAGCTTCATCATTTAGAACAGATAATTGGAATGAAGAACCCCTAAAAAACTAAAGATGAATAAATACTTAGAATAATTGATTCAGATAATTTTCTGAAATAAATTAAATAAAAAGATAAGTTTTAATCGTTTAGAAAATTTAATTCTAATAAATCAACTTAATGAAAAAACTCATCTTATTATGTTTCTTTATAGGATTCATTTCTTGTAAAAAGAAAAACAAACAAAATAATAACATTAATTCAACCTTAAAAAAGGTACAATTATTAATGAATCAAAATAATAACATAGCATCAAAAGACACTTTAAATAAAAGTATAGAAGTTCACCCGTTTGGAAAAATAAATTCTAAACAAATACTCTTATTTACACTTAAAAACTCAAATGGAATTAGTGCCAAAATAACAAATTATGGAGGCATTATAACTTCGTTAAAAGTACCTAACAAAAATGGAATTATAGAAGATATAGTTTTAGGTTTTGACAATTTAGATGAATATACAAAATATACAGGTTATTTTGGAGCAATTGTAGGTAGGTTTTGTAATAGAATAGCAAAAGGAAAATTTACTTTAAATGAGAAAGAATATCAATTATCTATAAATGAAAATGATAATCATATACATGGTGGCTTCAACGGGTTTAATAAAGCAATTTGGAATGCAGAACCAATTGAAGGAGAAGATTTTGTAGGTTTAGAACTATCCTATTTAAGCAAAGATATGGAAGAGGGTTACCCAGGCAACTTAACTGTTAAAGTTATATACAAACTTACTAATGCTAATGAATTAAAAGTTGAATATTTTGCTACTACTGATAAAAAAACAATTGTAAACTTAACTCAACATTCCTATTTTAATCTATCGGGAAATACAAATTCATCAGTATTAAATCATAATTTAAAAATTAATGCAGATTATTTTCTTCCAATTAACGATAATTTAATTCCAAAGGGGAATCTTAAGCCTGTAAAAAATACGTCTTTTGATTTTTCTACATCAACTAAAGTTAAAGAAAATATTAATGAAGAAAATATACAGTTACAATTAGCATCTGGATACGACCATACATTTGTACTTAACAAAACTACTAACAATTTAGCTGCAATGGTTTTTGACGAAGAAAGCGGAAGACAAATGGAGGTTTATACTACAAAACCAGGTATACAATTATATCTTGGTAATTTTTTAAGTAAAGCAACTAAACAAGACGAGGGTAGTATATTTAAAAATCAACACGCGTTTTGTTTAGAAACTCAATTTTTTCCAAATTCGCCTAATGAACCCACATTTCCTTCTTCGGTTTTATCTCCCGAACAAGAATATTATCAAGCAACAACATTTAAATTTTCAATAAAAAACAACTAATGAAAAAACTTATTTTAATATGCATTCTTGTAGCCTTAAACGCTTGTAAGAATCAAGAAAATCAAAATGATAAAATTTCATCTGAAGATCAAAAAAAGCCAAATATTATTGTTATTTATACTGATGATTTAGGTTATGGCGATGTTGGATTTAATGGTGCTACTGAAATAAAAACACCTAATTTAGATAAATTAGCGAATGAAGGCGTTCGTTTTACCAATGGTTATGCTACTTCAGCAACATGTACGCCAAGTAGGTATGCTTTACTCACAGGAACATATCCTTGGAGAGAAAAGAAGGCTAAAATTTTACCTGGTACAGCTCCATTAATTATTGACACTACACAAATGACAATCCCTAAAATGCTAAAATCTAAAGGATATTATACAGGTATTGTTGGTAAATGGCACTTAGGTTTAGGAAGTGGAAGTATGAATTGGAATGAAAGAGTAAATCCAGGTCCAAATGAAGTTGGTTTTGACTATTCATATATAATGGCAGCTACACAAGATAGAGTTCCAACTGTATATATTGAAAATGGAGACGTTGTTGGGTTAGATTTAAATGACCCTATTAAAGTTAATTATAGAAAAAACTTTGAAGGACAGCCAACAGGTAAAAAAAATCCAGAACTATTAAAATTAAAATGGCATCACGGTCATAACAGCAGTATTGTAAATGGAATTCCAAGAATTGGTTATATGAAAGGTGGTAAAGCTGCACTTTGGAAAGATGAAGATATGGCTGATACTTTTTTAAAAGAAGCACAAGAATATGTAACCAAACATAAAAACGAACCTTTTTTCTTGTATTATGCAATGCAGCAACCACATGTACCACGCACACCACACCAACGTTTTGTAGGCAAATCAGGTTTAGGACCTAGAGGTGATGTTATTTTGGAAGCTGATTGGTGTATTGGCGAATTTATAAAAACATTAGAGAAAGAAGGATTATTAGAAAATACACTTATTGTATTTACTAGTGATAATGGCCCTGTTTTAAATGACGGATATTATGATGATGCTGTTGAGAAAATAGGAAATCATACACCTGCAGGACCTTTTAGAGGCGGTAAATATAGTTTGTTTGAAGCAGGTACACACGTGCCATTTTTCACCTATTGGAAAGGAAAAATTAAACCTTATACTTCTGAAGCATTGGTTTCTCAAGTAGATTTATTGTCATCATTAGCCAAACTAGTTGAAAGTGATGTTCGTGTAAAAGATAGCGAAGAATTACTTAATGTTTTTTTAGGAACAAGCACTAAAGGTAGAGACAATTTAATATTAGAAGCTACAACTAGAACAGCTTTTAGAGAAGGAGATTGGGTAATGATACCACCATATGCTGGACGAAAAATTGTAACATCTGTAAATATTGAAACTGCTAATTCTAAAAAGTTTCAACTATATAACTTAAAAGAAGACATTGGTCAACAAAATAATTTAGCTGAAACTAATAAAGATAAATTACAAGAAATGATAATCTCTTTTGAAAAAATTAGAGGTAAAGACTATAATAAAACTGAAAAATTAAAACTGAAATAAATTTCATATTTTTACAAAATATAAGATTCAATAAATCGTATGAAATTATTAGACACTTCACTTGTATATAAAGGTCAAGAAAAGATATTAGTAGCTGTAGACTGCATTATTTTTGGCTTTGATTCAGAAAATTTAAAATTATTACTTTTCAAAAGAAAAGTAGAGCCTTTAAAAGGTGCCTGGTCTTTAATTGGAGCGTTTATTAAAGAAAATTTAAGTTTAAATGATGCTGCTAAGCAAGTTCTATTAGAATCAACAGGGCTTAAAGGAATTTATTTACAAGAACTTCAAACCTATAGTAATATTGATAGAGACCCAGGAGAACGTGTAATTTCTGTAGCGCATTACAGCTTAATTAGAATTGATGCTTTTGAACTAGAAAGCGTTGAAAAGTATGATGCTCACTGGTTTGATTTAGATGATATTCCTGATTTAATTTTTGACCACAGAAAGATGGTTGATGATGCTATTAATAAATTAAGAGCTAAAGCAAGGTACCAACCTATTGGTTTTGAATTACTGCCAGAAAAATTCACAATTCCTCAATTACAAATATTGTATCAGTGCATTTATCAGAAAGAATTAGATGATAGAAATTTCAGAAAAAAAATACTTTCATTTGATATTTTAACAAAAACAGACGAAAAAGATAAATCTGGATCTAAAAAAGGAGCTTTTTTATATAAATTTAATCGAGAAAAATTTGATAAATTTATAGCCAAAGGTTATAACTTCGAATTATAATTATTTAAGTTGAAGCATTGGTATAATTGACACATTATGAACAGTGAATAAATCTGCTTTTTGATTTAAGGAATTAATTAGTTTTTAATTTTATGCTGTAAAATCATGTATAACACAAAAGGTTTATTTACACATCTAATTATTATTTTACTTGTACTTGAAGTTAAATCTCAAGAAACCAACCATTTTAATGAACCTGTTTTTGAAACTATAAAAAATGGAAAATTCCAAAATAACTTTGAAAACTGGACTCTAAGTGGAAATAATTATTTTTTAATTTCTAATGAAATTCCTAGCAGAAATACAGGAAAAAGTATAAAGTACTTTAAAAATGATAGTTTAAAGAATAAAGCTTCTGGTTTTTATCAAATTATTAATTTCAAAAAAAATACATATTACAAACTTCAATTTAACTATAAAAGTGATGGGATTAATAGTCCTGTTCTTTTAATTGAAGAATACTTCAATAAAGAATTAATTAGAAGGTTAATTCGTTTAAAAAAATCTTCAAAGTGGAAAAATTTCAATCTTAATTTTAGTATGAAAGAAAAAACAGGAGATTACAAACTACACTTCTTCCCTACTGGATTCCCTTTTCGAAAAAAAGATAGAGGAATTGATAAAAACAGTAACAACAAAAATAATGGAACTGTTTATTTTACAGGTTTTAACTTAAAGGAAACCAACCAAAAAATTGTTCCCATACCTAACGGACCTTATACTTTTAAAACTGATACTATAATTTATAAAAAAACAGATAGTATAAATCTTAAATTATTTATAGATATTCCAAATGGAATAAAAGGACCTTTTCCTGTAGATATACTAATTCACGGAGGTGGTTGGGTAAATGGAAGTCCGGCAAAATTGCTGCCAGAATCAAAAATTTTAGCTGAAAGAGGTGTTGCTTGTGTGAGGGTTCAATACAGATTAATTAAAAACGGAGGTACTTACAAAAAAACAATGAGTGACATTATGGATGCCATTGATTGGGTAAGAGTTCATAAAGACAAGTACAACTTAAACTTTAACAAATTAGCTTTGTCTGGTGGTTCAGCTGGCGGACATTTATCTTCAATTGCTGCACAACACACACCAGAATGTACAACGTATATTGGATATTGGGGGCTTTACAATGCCCTTGAACGAGGCTTGGGTCGTTTTGGTAAAGGAAAATTTATTGGAGCAACTGTTGAAGAAAAGAAAAATGCTTCGGCAATTTATCAAATAAAAACACCTCCTCCAACTTCACTCCTTTTTCATGGAAAAGCTGACCCTACAATAGACTATATGCAAACAATTCATTTTGCAAACGCACTCAAAGATAAAGGAGGAAAAGTTAAAACTGTAATCTTAGATGGTGTTGGTCATGGAGTTGGTACACATGAATTAATTTATTGCAATCTTCTTGACTTTTTAAATAAAGAATGGAGTTTAAAAATGAAGTAGTAAACAAAAAAACTTCAATAGATTTTTAACAATTCAACTAATTTTATTTTTACTTAGTTATTAATTTTAGTCTAAAATATTTTATTTATTAAAAAATAAATGTAAATTTAACGTTTATTAAATTTTAGATTGATGATTGATAAAAAAGTTATTGTTACAGGCGGTATGGGATACATTGGATCTCATACTGTTGTAGCATTAATAAATAGTGGTTATTCAATAGTAATTATAGATAATTTATGTAATTCTAACATCGCTGTTTTAAAAAGTATTTATGAAATTACAGGTGTTACGCCAAAATTTGAAAATATTGATATAACTGATATTGATAAAACAACAGATTTTTTTAAGCGTCATAAAGATGCATTTGCAATTATAAATTTTGCAGCATTAAAAGCAGTTGGAGAAAGTGTACAAAAACCGACTTTATATTACAGACAAAATTTAAACATTCTATTAAATGTTTTAGATGGAATGGTTAATAACGAAATTAAGAATATTCTATTTTCCTCATCTGCAACAGTTTACGGCTTGCCTGATAAATTGCCAATAACTGAAAATAGTGAAACAAAAAGACCAACATCTCCTTACGGGAATACTAAGAAAATAGCTGAAGAAATTATTGAAGATTTTTTAAACGTAAAACATTCATTTAATGGAATTTCGTTACGTTATTTTAACCCTATTGGCGCTCATGAATCTGGGAAAATTGGAGAATTACCAACAGGGATCCCAAACAATTTAATGCCATTTATCACTCAAACAGCTGCAGGAGTTAGAAACGAATTAAAAATATTTGGTACAGATTACAAAACTCATGACGGAACTGCAATAAGAGATTATATTCATGTAGTTGATTTAGCTGAAGCGCATGTTAAAGCTTTAAATAGGCTATTAAATGAAGATTCAAAAGAAAATTTTGAAATTTTTAATTTAGGAACTGGCATTGGGTATTCAGTTTTAGATGTTGTAAATTCTTTTGAAAAAACAAGTCAACAAAAATTAAATTATTCTTTTGAACAAAGAAGAGAAGGTGATGTTCCAGAATTATACGCAAATTCATCAAAAGCAACAAAACATTTAGGTTGGAAAACGGAATTAACCTTAGATGACATGACCAAATCATCTTGGAATTGGGAGAAAAAAAATAGAAACCTCTAGACTATATAAAATGAAATTAAATTTAGAAACACATCCACATAGAAGATATAATATTCTCACTAAAGAATGGGTATTAGTTTCGCCACATAGAACAAAAAGACCTTGGCAAGGAAAAACGGAAACCTCAACAAAAAAAGAAAAAATAAATTACGATTCTGAGTGTTATTTATGTCCAACTAATAAACGTATTAATGGTGAAATAAACGAAGATTACAAATACACAAAAGTATTTACTAATGATTTTGGTGCACTTTTAAGCGATACTCCTTTATTTAATTATAAAAATGGATTGCTACAAGCTAATGGTGAGAGTGGAATTTGCAAAGTAATTTGTTTTTCGCCAAACCACTCATTAACTATTCCAGATATGGAAATTGCTGATTTAGTTAAAGTTGTAGAAACTTGGCAAAAAGAATATAGAGAATTAGGAGCTTTAGAAGACATAAACTACGTACAAATTTTTGAAAATAAAGGTGCTATTATGGGGTGTAGTAATCCTCATCCGCACGGGCAAATTTGGGCGCAAAACTCAATTCCAACTGAAATTGAGAAAAAGACTGCATCACAAAAAGATTATTTTAGTATAGAAAATAAAAGTTTATTACAACAATATGTTGAAGATGAATTAAAAGAAGGAACGCGTATTGTAAGTGAAAATAACAACTTTGTTACATTAATACCTTTTTGGGCGGTTTGGCCTTATGAAGCTATGATTGTACCTAAAAGACATATGCCTTCTATTAATGAATTAACTTCAGAAGAAAAAGAAGGTTTTGCAGAAGCACTAAAAACTCTTACACAAAAATACGACGCTTTATTTGATACATCATTTCCTTATTCTTCAGGAATTCATCAAGCGCCAACAAATGGAGAAGATTACAGCGAATGGCATTGGCATATGAGTTTTTATCCGCCGTTACTTCGTTCTGCAACAGTAAAAAAATTCATGGTAGGATACGAAATGTTTGCAATGCCACAACGAGACATAACACCAGAATCTGCAGCAGAAAAGCTAAAAGCATTATAATTTAAGTAACTAATAATTAAAATTTAAACCCGTGAAAGAACTTGGATATACACTAAATGATTATGATTTAATTATTGATTCTCCCGGAAGAATTAATATTATTGGCGAACATACAGATTATAATAATGGCTTTGTTTTACCAACAGCCATAGATAGAAAAATACAGTTCAAGTTTAAGAAAAAAGGAGGCTCTAACACTTGCACCATTTTTAGCAATAATTTTAATACAAGTTTTACTTTAGACCTTAACAATGTTAACAAAAGTGAACATCAATGGGAAAATTACATTTTAGGTGTAATTTATGAAATTCAACAACTTACAGATAAGTTAGAAGGGTTTGATTGTGTTTTAGAAAGTGACATTCCTATTGGCTCTGGTGTAAGTTCATCGGCAGCATTAGAATGCGGACTAGCATTCGGTTTAAATGAATTGTTTAATTTAGGGCTTTCTAAAATGACAATTGTGCAATTATCACAAAGAGCTGAGCATAATTATGTTGGTACAAAATGTGGAATTATGGATCAATTTGCTTCAGTAATGAGTAAAAAAGATCACGTAATATTACTAGACTGTCAATCACTTGAGTATGAATATGTACCTGTAAGTATTGCACCTTACAAAATACTATTATTAAACACAAATGTTTCTCATAATTTAGCTTCAGGTGAATATAACACCAGAAGAGAACAATGTGAAAGCGGTGTAGAAATTATTAAAAAAGCATATCCTAAAGTTAATTCTTTACGAGATGTTTCACCAGAAATGTTAGATGAATTTAAAACTAAAATTCCTTCAGTAATTTTTAAAAGATGTAAATATGTTGTTGAAGAAAAAGATAGAGTTTTAAACTCCGTTGAAGCATTAAAAAACAATAAATTAGAATTGTTGGGAACACTTATGTATGAAACACATGAAGGGTTACAACATTTATATGAAGTAAGCTGTGATGAATTAGATTTTTTAGTTGATTTTTCTAAAAATTATAATGATATTCTTGGTGCACGTGTCATGGGTGGTGGTTTTGGAGGTTGTACCATAAACATAATTCATGAAGAGAGTATTGAAGATTTTATAACAGCCGTTTCTGAAGCTTATTTTAATAAGTTTAATATTAAACTTACTGCTTTTGAAGCAATGCCAAGTGAAGGAACAAGTATTAACACACAAAATATAACTTAGATTATTATGACTGCAAATTTTGAATTTTGGGATTATTTTATTTTTATAGCCTATGCTATTTTAATTTTAGGAGTTGGTTTATGGGTTTCTAGAGATAAAGAAGGACATGAAAAAAATGCTGAAGATTATTTTTTAGCAAGTAAATCTTTACCTTGGTGGGCCATTGGTGCTTCATTAATTGCTGCAAATATTTCGGCAGAACAATTTATTGGAATGTCTGGATCAGGTTTTGCTTTAGGTTTAGCAATTGCTTCCTATGAATGGATGGCAGCCATTACTTTAATAATAGTTGGGAAATATTTTTTACCCATATTTATTGAAAAAGGACTATACACAATTCCTGAGTTTGTAGAAAAAAGATTTTCAACAAATTTAAAAACTATTTTAGCTGTATTTTGGATTGCGTTATACGTATTTGTAAATCTTGCTTCTGTTTTATATTTAGGGTCTTTAGCTTTAGAAACAATTATGGGAATCCCTATGGTTTATGGAGTTATAGGATTGGCTCTTTTTGCTGCAGCATATTCATTATATGGAGGTCTTTCAGCAGTTGCTTGGACAGATGTTATTCAAGTTGTATTTTTAGTGTTAGGAGGTTTAGTTACTACTTATTTAGCGTTAAATACAGTTTCAGGTGGTGAAGGTGTAATTGAAGGAGTTAAAATTGTGTACGAAGCTGCACCAGATAAATTTTCAATGATTTTAGATAAATCAAATCCTGAATTTAAAAACTTACCAGGAATTGGAGTTTTAGTTGGTGGTTTATGGGTTGCAAATTTATATTACTGGGGATTCAATCAATACATTATACAACGAACATTAGCTGCCAAATCTTTAAAAGAAGCACAAAAAGGTATTTTACTAGCGGCATTCTTAAAACTTATAATTCCTGTAATTGTTGTTGTGCCAGGTATTGCAGCCTATGTAATGGTTAACGATCCTAATATTTTAGCAAGTTTGGGAGATGTTGGTCTTCAAAATCTACCATCAGCTGAACAAGCTGATAAAGCGTACCCTTGGCTATTACAATTTTTACCTACTGGCTTAAAAGGTGTTGCTTTTGCTGCATTAGCTGCAGCCATTGTATCGTCATTAGCTTCAATGTTGAATTCTACTTCAACCATTTTCACAATGGATATTTACAAACAATATATTAACAAAAATGCGAGCGATAAAAGCACTGTTAATATGGGAAGACTTTCAGCTGCAATTGCATTGATTATTGCAAGTATTACAGCTCCTTTATTAGGTGGTATAGATCAAGCATTTCAATTTATCCAAGAATATACAGGTGTTGTAAGTCCAGGAATTTTAGCGGTATTTATGTTAGGTTTATTCTGGAAAAAAACAACAAACAAAGGTGCAATTGTTGGGGCTTTAGCATCAATTCCAATTGCAATGTATTTTAAAGTAGCACCTAAAGGATGGTCTACAAGTTCATTTTTCTTAGACTTACCTTGGATGGATCAAATGGGTTATACCGCAATTTTAACTATGATTGTAATTGCAATTGTAAGTTTACTTCAAAATAAAGGGAAAGAAGACGAAAAAGGAATTACAATTACTAAATCATTCTTTAAAACAAGTCCACTATTTAATATTGGAGCTTTTGCTGTAATGATAATTTTGGTTGTACTCTATTCATTATTCTGGAAATAATTAAGTTTTTTTTGATATTTGAAAGGGAGTTGACGAAAGTCAGCTCCTTTTTTTTGGATAAATTTCTAAAGGTTATCAAACTTATTATCCATAATAGGAAACATAAATAAACGTTATTTTTTGTTAATTTATGTTTAATATTATAAATCATTATTATGAAGTTGTGTTTATTTTTTCCCTTTATACTATTTTCAATACAAATTAGTGGTCAACAAAATTATAAGCCTATAAATAAAGATGCCTCATATGAAGCTAAACGATTGTTAAGTCACCTATATGAGCTAAGAGGAAAAAATATTATTTCTGGCCATCATAATTACAGCCATCATATGAGTAAATGGCACACGTATGTAAAAGAACTTACTGGAAAATCTCCTTTAATTTGGGGAGCTGACTTAAGTCGATATTATAAAGAGAATACAATTAATGCTATTGTAAATGAAGCTATAAAAAGAAATAAAGAAGGTTATTTAGTAACGCTAATGTGGCACACGGGAAGGCCACAAGATACTCCTCCATTTAATTGGAAGAATAGTACTCAGGGAGAACTTACGGATAAGGAATGGAACGAGTTGACTACGTCAGATACTCCACTTCATAAAAAATGGGAAGTTAGGGTAGATTCAATAGCTTTTTATTTAAAGAAACTTAGAAAAGCAAAAGTTCCAATTTTATGGAGACCATACCATGAAATGAATGGAAGTTGGTTTTGGTGGGGAGATAAAAAAGGAGAAAAAGGTTATATAAAGCTCTGGAAAATGATGTACAACAGGTTTGTTAATCATCATAAACTTAATAATTTAATTTGGGTTTGGAATACCAATTCTCCACGTGAAATAAAAAATGATGAAGCCTATGCTTATGATTATTATTTTCCAGGAGTTAATTATGTTGATATACTTGCAGCGGATGTTTATCATAATGATTTCAAGCAAAGTCATCATGATGATTTACTAAAATTGGGAAAAGGTAAACTTATCACATTGGGTGAAGTAGGAGAAGTCCCTTCTCCTAAAATTCTTAACAAACAGCCTATGTGGTCTTGGTTTATGATTTGGGATAAATGGGTTGAGACTCACAACACACCTAAAGAAATAATAGAGATTTACAGTTATCCTAAAACTAAATCACATAAATAATTGATTAATAGTCATAGGCTAGATGTAAATTATTAATTTTCTGTTTTATATTGATATTTATCAGCCATTTACCCTAAAAAAAAGTCTATTTTTACTTATTAAACGTATTTTTTACATTTTTTATGTTAATAAATGTATTTTTTACGTTATTTATTTTATATTTGAAGAACAAATCAAAATAATTGGCTTATTATTTTTATAAAAAAATATAAGTTTAAACAACAGTTTTTATCAAACTAAAAACCTATTACATGAAAAGCAAACAAAATTATTACTTAAAAGATTGTCTAAAAAAAGGGATTTTTCTTTTTTTAGTGTTTTCTTTAATTAAAGTTAACGCATCTACGTTTGATGTATCATTAAATTATGATGCTCTTAAAAAAGAAAAAGCTGTTATTCAAAATCAAGTTTCAGGAATTGTAACAGACCAACAAGGCTCACCTCTTCCCGGTGTAGCAATCACTATTAAAGGAGTTGCAAAAGGTGTAACAACTGATTTTGATGGTAATTTTACAATTGATGTTGAAGGAAGTGAAACTTTAGTATTTAGTTATATTGGTTTTATAACTAAAGAAATTAAAATTGATAATAAAAAAACGATAACAGTAATTTTACAAGAAGATGTTTCAAAACTAGATGAAGTTGTTGTAATTGGTTATGGTACAGTTAAGAAAAGTGACCTTACCGGATCAGTTTCATCAGTAAAAGCTGACGAGATAGCTAAAATGCCCGTTCAATCTGTTGACAAAGCATTGCAAGGTCGTGCAGCAGGTGTTCAAGTAAAAACAACTTCAGCAGCACCCGGAGGTAGTGTAAGTGTTATTATTCGTGGAGGAAACTCAATAAACAGTTCAATACAACCATTATATATTGTTGATGGTATTCCTGTTGATGAAAATTCATTAAACTCGTTCAATCCAGATGATATCGCATCTATAGAAATTTTAAAAGATGCATCATCAACTGCTGTTTATGGTTCAAGAGGTTCTAATGGTGTTGTATTAATTACTTCAAAAAGAGGAAAAATAGGAAAAACCCGAGTAGAATATTCAAGCTATTTGAAATATGAACAATTTACAAAAGGGTTAAACTTATTGAATGGAGATGAATTTGCTGAAATATTTAATGAATGGTTGGTAAATACAGGTAGTGACCCTATATATAATGGAGATAATAGATATTTTCCAGCGCCAGGAACTATTGGCGAAGGTACAGATTGGATTGATCAGATTACAAGAGATGGATTTGTTCAAAATCAACAAGTATCAATTTCAGGAGGTAGTGAAGATGTACGATATAGTATGTCTGGTAATTATTTAAAACATGAAGGTATTATTTTAGGTGGTGATTTTACAAGAGGTACATTTAAAGTAAATACAGATGTAAAAGTAAATGATTGGTTATCTATAGGTAACAACTTAAACATTAGTCGTAATGTAACAAATGGTTCAGGTACAAATACAGATATGCAGCAAGGTGGTGGAACAATTAATGCGGCCATTAAAATGTCACCAGTATTACCAGTTTATGATATTAATGGTAATTATACTGCAAATAACTTTCCAGGCGCACAGGGAATTGAAAACCCAGTTGCAAATGCTAATGAGATCATAAATAGAAACACAAATGATAGAGTTGTTGGTTCTCTTTTTGCAAATCTTACCCTTTTAAAAGGTTTAAACGCTAAAATTAGTTATGGTGTTGATATTAAAAATGTTAAATCAGTATTTTTTGAGTCAAGTAATACTATTGGTGGTGGTTTAGTTGGCGGTAGAGCAGCTATTGATAATAGCACTGCTAGTCATTTTATCAATGAAAATATATTTACCTATAAAAAAACATTTGGAGAACATAAGATTGACCTTTTAGGAGGATATTCACGTGAGTGGCAAATTTCTGAATCTAATGGGATTAGTGGTGTTGGTTTCCCTTCAGATGCATTAGAATACAACAATATTAATAGTGCAGAAACTCCTGGAATACCAACTTCTTGGAAAAGCAAATGGCAATTAGAATCTTGGATAAGTAGAGCAAAATATAACTACAAAGGAAAATACTTATTTACATTCACCGGCCGTTATGATGGTTCATCAAAATTAGCTGAAGGAAATAAATGGGCATTTTTTCCATCAGGAGCTTTTGCTTGGAGACTTTCAGAAGAATCATTTATAAAAGATAAAATTGATCAAATTTCAGATTTAAAATTACGATTAAGTCATGGACTTACAGGTAATTCAAATATTGGATTGTACAGGTCACAAGTAATTTTAGGAATTGGTGGTTATCCTTTTAATGAAGCCGTTCAAACAGCAGTATACCCAAGCACATTAGGTAACCCAGATTTAGGTTGGGAATACACAACTACTTCAAATATTGGAGTTGATATAGGTTTATTTCATAACAGATACAGTATATCTTTAGATATGTACAAACAACTAACTAAAGATTTACTTTGGGCTAAAAACTTAGATCCAATTTCAGGATATGCAAGTTCCTTAACAAATGCAGGAACTTTAGAAAATAAAGGTATTGAGTTAGGTTTAAACGCAACTATTATTGAGGGTGCTTTTAAATGGAAAGCATCAGGAAATATTTCATTTAACAGAAATAAAATCACTTATTTAGATGATGAAGCAAACCAATGGAAAGTAGGTTTACCAGTAGGTGTTTTTAGAGGTAAAAAAGAAATTGGAATTTTTAGAGATTGGGATGATGTAAATAATTATGTTGATGAAAATGGAGGTATAATTATGCCAAATGCAGAACCTGGAGATGTAAAATATGCAGATTTAGGGGGTGCTTTTGATGTAAATGGAAACCCTATTGGTGATGGTAAAATTACGGGAGAAGATGCCGTAATACTTGGAGACCCTAATCCAGATTTTATTTTTGGTATTACCAACAATTTCTCATACAAAGCATTTGATTTATCAATATTTATTCAAGGTAGTCAAGGAAATGATATTAAAAATACTACCGGATCTTTTTTACATCAAGTAGGTAATATGCGTAATAATTTATCTAGAGATGTTTTAGATAGATGGACTCCAGAAAACCCAGATGGGACATTTATGAAAATTGGAGGAACTGGAACAATGTCTGCCATTGAAGATGCAAGTTATATAAAACTCCAAAATGTTAATTTCACTTACAATATTCCAGTTTCAAAGTTAAAAGCAATTTCTGCTGCTAAAATATACGTAAGTGGTCAAAACCTACTAACAATTACAAATTACTCAGGGTTTGATCCTGATGTAAATACAGGTGGTAAAAGCGCTACTAATTTAGGAGTTGATAATTCAGCTTATCCAATGCCTAGAATTTACACAATGGGTATAAATGTTACATTTTAAATCATAAATTATGAAAACAATACTAAAATTAAAATATAGCTTCGGAATTGTATTACTGTCACTTATGATTTCATGTAATGACAATTTTTTAGAAGAAGAAATGTTTAGCCAACTTGGACCTGCCAATTTTTACAAGACAGAGAAAGATGCAATGTCTGCACTAAATGGTGTATATGATGGACTTCAATCAAAAGATTATTATGCCAACAACGTTTGGCATATGAGTGATTTTTCAACAGAAATTGTTGTTGGTTTTTGGAAAGATCCATTTGATAGATATACTTACGAAAATGATGAAGCCAATAAAATATACCCATTATGGAAAAAAGCTTGGGTAGTAAACAATAGAGCGAACTCTGTAATTGATAGAGTTTCGGCAATGGATTTAAATGAAGAAATTAAAAATAGAATTATTGGTGAAGCTAAATTTATAAGAGGTTTAAATTATTTTAACCTCGTACGTTATTTTGGACATATTCCATTAATTACAAAAGAAACAACTTCAATTGATGAAAACCAATTTAATAGTCAGGTTACTAGAGATGAAGTGTACAACCAAATTATAGAAGATTTACAATTTGCAGAAACCTATCTTCCTATTGTACAAGAAGAAGTTGGTAGAGCAACATCAGGAGCCGCAAAAGCAATTCTAGGGAAAGTTTATTTAACAAGATCAGGTAAATATTTAAATCATGAAACAGGTATTTTAGAAACGGGTGACCCAATGTATTATCAATTAGCTGCTGATAAATTAAAAGAAGTTATTGATGGAAATGCGTATAGTTTAGAAGCTAATTTTGAAGATGTTTTTTCTCCAGATAATGAAAATGGAAAAGAAATAATATTTGCAATTCAATACTTAGCTGGTGCTGGTGCCGGAGAAAACGAAGGTGAAGGAAATTCATTTGGACCAAAATGGGTGCCAAAAGGAGCAGGTATTTCTCTAGCAGAATTTAAATCTGGTGGTGTTCCAATTGAATTTTATAACTCATATGAAAGTAGTGACACAAGAAGAGATGCAAGTTTTATGACTTCATACATAGATCGTAATGGAGCAACAATTTCTTATCCACAATCTCCACTAACAGTACCACACGTAAGAAAATTTTTAAGCGACATACAAGAAGGTCCAGATCCAAATTTTTCTGCTGTAGATGAATGGGATTATGGAATGAACTTTCCTGTAATTCGTTATGCTGATGTACTTTTAATGTATTCAGAAGCATTAAATGAAGTTGGTGATGGAAATGCACTATGGGGAATAAACGAAGTGAGAACAAGAGCTGGTCTTACAGTACTATCAAATGTTGGACAAACAACTTTAAGAAATAAAATTCTTCAAGAAAGAAAATGGGAACTTTGTGTAGAAGGTCATGGATGGTTTGATTATACAAGATTAGGTGTTTTACTTGAGCTTGAAAATTCTTTAGGACATAAATCAGGTTATCAATACCCTACAGCAAGAAATTATTTATACCCAATTCCTTTTAAAGCAATGGAAATAAATAAAAATTTAAACCAAAACTTTGGGTATTAATAAACAATTAGTCAACACTATCTTTAACTATAAAATTGACAAAGATGAAACATAAAATATTAAAAATCACCTATTTATTCTTACTTCCTGCATTGTTGTTTTTCGGATGTGAAGAACCTGAGCCAACTCGTGAAATAAGGTTAGCTAGCTATCCTGTACCAACCATCACTTTTAATGATGAAATACCTGACCTTATTCCAATTAGAGTTGAAGATGGCTTTGTATTTTCACTACTCCTAGAGGCAGAAGGCGGTTTAGGAGGTTTACTTGTTAATGGTGAGCAAGTTCATACATCTAGGTACGGACAATTACGTGAAAACGTTGCATACACTTATGTAATGCCAGATGTAGAATTTAGCACAGTACTTTTTACAGTAGTTGACCAAGACGGACAAACAACTGAAAGTAGAGAAATTACAATGAAAGCTGAAGGAAGACTCCCTCCTATATTTACAATCTCTGATATGGGTGGTGCATTAGAAGAATTAATTGATGAACCAATGGATACCCAAGGAGGTGGGAATTTTGCTGCTAGAGTTACATCAACAGGAGATCACGAAATAGATTCATATACACTTAGAGGTCTTTTTAGAAATACGCAAGAAAGATTTGATGGTGCTTACCAAGTAAATGCTGTAGCTCCTGAAAATGGAACAGCTCTAAGAATAACCAAACATACTGCATTTGCACCTAATACAATACTTTACTTTGGAACACCTATTCCAGATGTATTTATTGATGATATTGATGCTGATAAAAGAGTTTATCAATTTGATATTTATTATGACAATACTCCTGACCCATCCTTTGTTGGAGATTTGGATTTCGATTTATATTTAATAAATTTTTCAAAATATAAAAATGAGAACTCTGGAATATATGAAACATATTCAGGGCATATTCCTAGTCCAAATGCTTGGCATACAATAACCATGAGTGTTAAAGAAATTGGAGGATATCACACAGGTGATGTAGCAACAACTGAAATAGATGGTATAAGCCTTAAGTTTTCAAATGGAGTTGCAACAACAAACCCATATTATATAAGAAACTTTAGAATTGTAAAGGCAAATTAATATTGAAAATTGATTTAGTTAATTAATGGCAACTTGTTATTTTAAATTTAATAGCAAGTTGCCAACACTAAAAAGTAAAAAAATGAAGAATAGTATAATTATAAGTTTACTATTGTTAGCCCTAATTGGGTGTGATAATAAAACTTCGAGTGATGAATTTACTACATATCCAAAAAGTAGCATTACTATTGACTTTGATACAACATTAAAAACAGGAATTAACAAAGGAGTTGCAGGTGCCAATTTATGTTGGCTCTTAGATTCAGATTTACCAACGGCCAATCCAACACAATCTATGCGAAGTGCACTTAAAGAATTAGGAGTTGGTTCTTTAAGATTTCCATATGGTGCATTAGCAGAAAATTACTTATGGGATTCAGCTCCTTATGATAGTGAAAAACCTATTGGGCAATTAAACCCTAAAGTAGCTTCTACTAGTACAAATGTTGGTACGTGGTCTTGGGCAACAAACCCAGATGGAACTTTCAAAAAAGCAATGGACTTTGATGAATTTATGGATATTTGCCAAGATTTAGAGATAGAACCATTAGTTGTAGTTAGTATACACGCATCAAAATTTAATGGAGGACCAACACCTGAAGAGTTAGTAACTTCAGCCGTAGAATGGGTTAAATATGCTAAATCAAAAAATTACAATGTTGCTTATTGGCAAATTGGAAATGAAGTAGATCATAGTGCCGGATTTAATAATTTAGGTTTATACGTAGAACGTTATCAAGAAATGGTAACAGCTATGAAAGCCGAAGATCCAACTATTAAAGTTGGCCCTGGAATACTATCAAGCGTTGGTTACTTTAATGCAATTATTAATTCTACACCAGAACTAATAGATTTTGTTTCAGCACATCAATACATGTTTTCTTTTATAAACACAAGTGCAAATTATGATTTATGGAAAGAGGATGATAGTAATTTTACACCAAATGTATTTGGAATGCAAAATGCTGTAGCTCAATCTTCAAAACCAACAATGGATATAGTTGTAACAGAAACAGGTGTAACAACAGGTGTAAATGATATTGGATTTGTAAATAATACCTACAAAGCACTTTGGTGGTTTGATGTTTTAATGACTGAAATTGGCCGTAAAAATGTTGCTTATTCATACTTTTGGGGAACACATTCACCTTGGAATGGTGGAGCAGAACCTGTAGATAATCTTGATAAAGATGTAGGTCTTTTACTTCGTTTAGATGATAATTCTCGTAAGCCAACGGCTGAAATTATAAAATTAGTAAATGAAAACATGCTAGATAATTTAGTTAAAACTACAACTGGAGATTTTTCGGGTTATGTAAAAACATACGCAGGTGTTAATGATGGTGGCACAAAACATACAATATTCCTAATGAATAGAAATAATGAACCTGAAGAAGTGATATTACAACTTAATAATTTACCTGATTCAGTAAACCATTTTACAAGAAAAGAATTTAAAGGAACAAATCCTGAAGACAGAAACCCTCTAATTGAAGAAACTGGTAATGTATCTGTTTTAGAAAAAACAGTTAGAATCACATTACCTCCATTATCAGTTACATTTTTAAACAATTAGGTTTAAAAATCATAAATAATGGGTTTTATGATTTTACTTAAAAGGGCAAAACACTATAGTTTTAGCCCTTTTAAATTATTACAACTTCTAATTTTATGAAACAAACAATAATCATTATATACTTTATATTTAGCGCTATAAATAGTACTAAAAGCCAAAATTTAACAGTTGATTTTGGTACAAAAATAAAAACCGGAATAAACAACGGTGTTGCTTCGGCAAATTTATGTTGGTTAATGGATTCTGATTTACCTAGCCCAAATGCAACCCAATCTATGAGAACTGCACTTACTGAATTAGGTGTTAAATCTTTAAGATTTCCATACGGAGCTTTGGCTGAAAACTATTTATGGGATACCGCACCATTTGACAGTACAAAATCTATAGGAAACTTAAACCCTAAAGTTGCTTCAACTAGTAAAAATCCAGGAAATTGGACTTGGGCAACAAACCCAGATGGCACTTTTATAAAAGCGATGGATTTTGATGAATATATGAGTATTTGTCAAGAGTTAAATATTGCACCTTTAGTAGTTGTAAACATTCAATCTTCTGAATACACAGGAGGCCCAACTGCACAAGATTTAATAGATTCAGCAGTTGAATGGATTAAATATGCAAATGATAAAAACTATAATGTAGCATATTGGCAAATTGGAAATGAAGTTGAACATGTCAACTCAAGAGTATTTACAAAAGATGAATACATTAGTCATTATGCAGCAATGGTAACCGCAATGAAGGCAGAGGATTCAACAATAAAAGTTGGACCTGGAATTTTATCAAGTAAGCCTTATTTTAATACAATTATAGATACATATCCCAATTTAATTGATTTTGTTTCAGCACATCAATATATGTACTCATTTACAGAAACATGTGCAACATACGACTTGTGGAAAGAAAATACCGAAAGTTATATTCCAAATATAACAGGAATGCAAACAGCAGTATTAAATTCTTCTAAACCTACTATGGAAATAGTAGTTACAGAAACAGGTGTAACACCTGCAAAAGACGGATTTGGAAGTATTAATAACACGTATAAAGCACTTTGGTGGTTTGAAGTTTTAATGAATCAAATACAATTAAGCAATGTTGCATATTCTTTCTTTTGGGGAACACATTCACCTTGGAATAGTGGAGCTACTCCTGTTGATGATGCTTCCAAAGATGTTGGCCTTTTACTACGTGTTGATGATAATTCACGTAAACCAACTGCTGAAATTGTAAAATTGGTAAATGAAAACATCTTAGAAAACCTTGTACAAACAACACAATCTGTAAATTACATTAGAACATTTGCCAGCATAAGTAACGATGACACAAAATATTGTATTTTTTTAATGAATAAAAGTAATGTCACCCAAAATGTAGTTGTACAACTAAATCAATTACCTTCAAATACAACTACATTCTCTCGTAAAGAATTTAAAGGCACCACTTATGATGATATTTCTCCAACAATTGAAAATGTAGCAGATGTTAATGTATCTTTAGATGATACTATAACTATTACTTTAGAACCTTTATCAGTAACTATATTAAATAATAAAGATACTTGTGATTGCAATTAAATTTATTAGAATAATTTTAAATAACCTAAAATGAAAAAATACAGCTATCTACTTCTCCTTATAATTGGTTTAGTTTCTTGCACACAACCTCAAGAAAGAACTATAGTATCTTTTAACGAAAATTGGGTTTTTATAAAAGGTGAAATTTCTGATGCTGAAAACCCAACTTTTGATGATTCTTCTTGGAGAGTTTTAGATGTACCACATGATTGGGCAATTGAAGGGCCTTTTGCAAAAGAAAACAATGCACGTTGTGGAGGATTACCATTTTTTGGTGAAGCATGGTATAGAAAGCATTTTAATGTTAATGATTCATTAAAGGGGAAAATTGTAACTGTAGATTTTGATGGAATTATGAACAATTCAACAGTCTATTTAAACGGTCATAAGATAGGAGAAAGACCAAATGGTTATAGTGGATTTCAAGTTGATTTAACACCTCATTTAAAGTACAATTCAAACAATGTTTTAGCTGTAAAAGTTGCTCCTGAAAATTTTTCTTCAAGATGGTATCCTGGAGCTGGTATTTATAGAAACGTTCGTATGGAAATTAAAAACCCAACACACGTAGCGCATTGGGGAGCGTATGTTACAACACCAATAGTAACAGATAAAGAAGCCATTGTAAATATTGAAACAACAATTAATAATAAGCTACTTAATTCTGGAGAATTTCAATTAGAAAATTTAATTTTAGATTCGCTAGGTAATCAAGTAGCTTCTAGTTCTTCAAAGTTTGAAATAGATAAAAATAGTAGTCAAAAAATTCAACAAAAAATTAAAATAGAGAATCCAATTAGATGGGATTTAGACAATCCATACCTATATTCAGTTAAAACAATCCTTAAAAAGAATGGTGTTTCAATTGATACTTATAACACAAATTTTGGAGTTAGAACAATTAAATTCACTAGTGAAGATGGTTTTTCACTTAATGGAAGAAAAGAACGATTTAAGGGTGTTTGTTTACACCATGATTTAGGTCCTTTAGGAACTGCCGTAAATTATAGAGCAACTCAGCGTCAGTTAGAAATCATGAAAGAAATGGGTATAAATGCTATAAGAACAAGTCATAATCCACCATCACCTGAGCAACTTGAGCTGTGTGATAAAATGGGGATTTTAGTAATAGCAGAAGCTTTTGATGGTTGGAAAATGTCAAAAACAGAAAATGGTTATGGTAAATATTTTGATGAATGGCATGAAAGAGATTTAAGAGGAATGCTTCGTAGAGATCGCAATCATCCTTCAATAGTCATGTGGAGTATTGGTAATGAAGTTAATGAACAACGTCATAAAAAAGGAGGTAAAGTAGCCAAAATGTTAACTGATATTTGTCATGAAGAAGACATCACTAGGCCTGTTACTGCTGGTTTTAATGCGTATCCTCATAGCGTTAAAAACGGTTTAGCTGAAGCAATTGACATTGTTGGGTTTAATTACAAACCAACACAATATAATAATTTATTAAAAAAACATCCAGATTGGATTGTTTATGGAGCTGAGACATCATCTTGTGTAAGTTCTAGAGGCGTATATCATTTACCTTTAGAAAAATACGTTAAACACGAATCTTTACAAGTATCAAGTTATGATATTATAAGTCCGCCTTGGGCATATGCGCCTGACATTGAGTTTAATGCACAAGAAACGATGCCAAAATCACTTGGTGAATTTGTTTGGACAGGTTTTGATTATTTAGGAGAACCAACACCTTATGGTGGTAGAGACAATCATACACATGGAAATTGGTCTGGAGATTGGCCTTCACGCAGCTCTTATTTTGGGGCTGTAGATCTTTGTGGGTTTCCAAAAGATAGATTTTACCTTTATCAAAGTGTATGGACAAAAAAACCAATGGTTCATATTTTACCACATTGGAATTGGGAACAAGAAAATATTGATACAATACCTGTGTATTGTTACACTAATTGTGAAGAAGCTGAATTATTTTTGAATGGAAAATCGTTAGGAAGAAAAACGATGGGTAAAGATAAAACTACCTTGCCTATTAATTTTAATTGGTGGAAACGACCAGAAAAAACTTGGGATTCACCATATCGTTTAAATTGGAATGTAAAGTATGAACCGGGAGAATTAAAAATAGTAGCTTACAATAACAATGTTGAAGTGGCTACAAAAATAATTAAAACAGCCAGTGAACCCGCACAAATTAAATTAACGCCAGATAGAACAACTATTTCTGCTGATGGAGAAGATTTATCATTTATTACTGTTAAAATTGAAGATAAGAATGGTAATTTCTGTCCGTTAGCCGATAATTTAGTGAATTTTAAAATAACTGGCCCGGCAACTATTGCAGCAGTAGGAAATGGAAATGCAGCAACATTAGAGCCTTTTCAAGCCAATTACAGAAAAGCCTTTAATGGTCTTTGCATGTTAATACTAAAAAGTAAAAAAGGAGAAAAAGGAGTCGTTAAAATTGAAGCTACTTCAGAAGGGTTAACACTAGGAAATACACAAATTATAACAAAATAAAATAATATGAATAAGCTTATAATCATTTACTTAACAGGGCTAATATTTATAGTTTCTTCTTGTAAAAACACACCAAAAAAAGAGGAATCTAAGCAAGAAAATTCCAAACCAAACATTGTTTACATTTTAGCTGATGATTTGGGATATGGAGATGTTAGTTATTTAGGCCAAAATAAATTTGAAACGCCTAATATTGACAAGTTGGCATCACAAGGAATGGTTTTTACACAACATTATTCAGGTTCAACAGTGTGTGCTCCTTCAAGGTCAGCATTAATGACTGGTCAGCATACTGGTCATACGCCAATTCGTGGAAATAAAGAAGCAAGACCAGAAGGTCAATACCCAATGCCTTCAGAAAGTTATACGGTAGCGGAGTTGTTAAAAGATAACGGCTATACAACAGGTATTTTTGGTAAATGGGGACTTGGATATCCAGGTTCAGAAGGCGATCCAAACAATCAAGGTTTTGATGAGTTTTATGGTTATAATTGTCAGCGATTAGCGCATAATTATTACCCATATCACCTTTGGCATAATCAAGAAAAAATAATTTTGGAGGGCAACAAAGGAACTCAAGAAAATCAATATGCACCAACTATAATGCATGACGAGGCTTTAAAGTTTATCGAAACCAATAAAGATGAACCGTTTTTTCTATTTTATGCATCAGCATTACCACACGCAGAATTATTATTACCACAAGAAAATATAGATAAATTTAAAGGAAAATTACTTCCAGAAAAAAATTACAAAGGAACTGATAGCGGAAATAAATACAAAGCAGGTGGTTATGGTTCACAAGAAAATCCACATGCAGCATTTGCAGCAATGATAACATTGTTAGATACTCAAGTTGGAGAACTTATTGTAAAATTAGATGAATTAGGGATTTCTGAAAACACTATTATTGTATTTACTTCAGATAATGGACCTCATCAGGAAGGTGGAGCTGATCCAAAATATTTTAATAGTAACGGACCTTTTAGAGGTGTTAAACGAGATTTATATGAAGGTGGAATTCATGTGCCTATGATTGCAAAATGGCCAGGAAAAATTAAAGAAGGTTCAAGTACAAATCATATTTCAGCATTTTGGGATTTTATGCCAACAGTTGCTGAAATAGTAGGTGCTAAAAATCCTGAAAATAGTGATGGAATATCATTTCTTCCTTCTTTATTAGCTGAAGGAACTCAAAAAAAGCACGAATATTTATATTGGGAATTTCACGAAAAAGGAGGCCGTATTGCAGTAAGAAAAGACAATTGGAAAGCTGTAAGATACAATGTGTTAAAAAACCCAAATAGAAAAGTTGAGTTGTATGATTTATCTAAAGATCCGGGTGAAACAACTAACATTGCTGAAGAATTTCCTGCAATTGTAAAGGAACTCGCTCAAATTATGATAGATGCAAGAACACCTTCAGAAGTATATAAATTTGCATCACCAACCTTTTTAAATGTTGATTAAATTTTAGTTATGAAAGTATCAAATTTCGTTTCTGTAATTACTGTTGTAATAATATTATTATTAATTGTTTCTTCTTGTAAAAGCACTAAAAAAGAAGAGGCCTTTAAACAGAAAAATGTAAAACCAAACATTGTATATATTTTAGCTGATGATTTAGGCTATGGAGATGTAAGCTATTTGGGGCAAAATAAATTTGAAACTCCAAATATTGATAAACTTACAACGCAAGGAATGGTTTTTACACAGCATTATTCAGGTTCAACGGTTTGTGCTCCTTCAAGATCTACCTTAATGACTGGTCAACACACGGGTCATACTCCTATTAGAGGAAACGTAAGTTCAAAATTTGATAAATCAGCGCATGACGAAGGGCAATACCCAATGGAAGCTGCAAGTTTTACCGTTGCCGAATTGTTGAAAGAGAATGGATACGCTACAGGTGTGTTTGGTAAATGGGGACTTGGTTTTCCGGGTTCAGAAGGTGATCCAAATAATCAAGGATTTGATGAATTTTACGGTTATAATTGTCAGCGTTTAGCACATAATTATTATCCTTATCACCTTTGGCACAATCAAGAAAAAGTACTGTTAGAAGATAATAAAGGAACACAACAAAACCAATATGCACCACATTTAATGCACGATGAGGCTTTAAAATTTATGGAAGTACATAAAGAGAAACCATTCTTTTTATATTATGCATCTGCATTGCCACATGCTGAGTTATTATTGCCTCAGGAAAACATAGATAAATTTAAAGGAGAATTTTTACCTGAAAAAAGTTTTAAAGGGATAGATAGTGGAAAGAAATATAAAGCAGGAGGTTATGGTTCACAAAAAAACGGACACGCTGCTTTTGCGGCAATGGTTACGTTATTAGACAAACAAGTAGGTGAATTAATTTTAAAATTAGAAGAATTAGGTATTGCGAATAACACCATTGTAATATTCACTTCAGATAATGGACCTCATAATAAAGCTGGTGCGGATCCAATTTATTTTAATAGTAACGGACCATTTAGAGGTATAAAACGAGACTTGTATGAAGGAGGTATTCATGTGCCTATGGTTGTAAAATGGCCAAATAAAATTAAAGAAGGTTCTAGTACAAATCATATTTCAGCATTTTGGGATTTTATGCCTACAGTTGCCGAAATTATTGGTGCTAAAAAACCAAAAAATATTGATGGAATTTCATTTCTTCCTTCATTATTAAATAGTAGAATTCAAAAAAAACACAACTATTTATATTGGGAATTTCACGAAAAAGGAGGACGCATTGCAGTTAGAAAAGGCAATTGGAAGGCTATAAAATACAATGTGTTGAAAAATCCAAATAGAAAAATTGAATTATATGATTTATCTAAAGACCCAAGTGAAATAACTAACGTTGCAGAAGAGTTTCCTGAAATTGTAAAAGAGTTGGCTCAAATTATGATTGAAGCAAGAACTCCTTCTGAAGGATATGAATTTAATTTTAAAATAAATCAAGAATAAATTTTAATGAAAAAATCTATTTTTAGTTTAATTCTGTATTTAATTTTGATGACTTCACTTTCGTGTAGTTCACCAATTCAAGAATTTACAGAAAAACCAAATATCATTATTTTTATGGTTGATGATTTAGGTTGGACTGATTTAGGAAGTTACGGCAGTGAATTTTATGAAACACCAACTATAGATAAAATTGCATCTAATGGTGTTCGTTTTACAAATGCATACAGTGCAAGTTCAGTTTGTTCACCAACAAGAGCAGCAATAATGACAGGTAAATACCCTGCTAAAACAACTATAACAGATTGGATTGAAGGTCATAAATATCCATACGCAAAACTAAAAATTCCTAATTGGAAAATGTATTTGGATACCAAAGAAAATACGTTACCTGAATACCTTAAAATAGAAGGATATACAACAGCAAATATTGGAAAGTGGCATTTGGGAGAAGATACTATCTACTGGCCAGAACATCAAGGATTTGATATTAACAAAGGAGGATATTCAAAAGGCGGTCCAAAAGGTCATTATTTTAGTCCGTATCAAAACCCCAGATTAACTGATGGTTCAAAAGGTGAATATCTTACAGATAGATTGACTGATGAAGCCATTCAATTTATGAATAAATCAAAAGAAAAACCGTTCTTCTTATATCTTTCACATTACGCTGTTCACACCAAATTGGAAGCAAAAAAAGATATTATTGAAAAATATAAAAAGAAAATTTCACCTAATAATCAACATCAAAACCCAATTTATGCAGCAATGCTTGAAAGTGTAGATGAAAGTTTGGAACGATTGCTTAAAAATTTAGAAGAAACAGGTAAAATAGACAATACTATCATCTTTTTTATGAGTGATAATGGAGGTTTAACAAAAGTAACTTCTAATGCGCCACTAAGAGATGGTAAAGGCTCAATTTATGAAGGAGGAATTAAAGTTCCTATGATTATTTACGCACCTAAAAAAATTAAAACAAGTAGTATTAATAATACGCCTGTAATAACAATGGATGTTTTTGCTTCAATAATAGACTTGCTAAATATTAATACTGTTTCTCCAATTGATGGAGAAAGTTTAATACCTCTAATCCTTCAAGAAAAAGAACTAAAAAGAAATGCTTTGTATTGGCATTATCCTCATTATCATCAAGAAGGAGCTGTTCCGTATAGCGCTATAAGAGAAGGAGATTGGAAATTGATTGAAACTTTAGAAGATAACAAGCTTCAGTTATATCATCTCTCAGAAGATATAGGTGAAACTAAAAATGTAGCTTTAAAGCATCCTTCAAAAGTGAATGAATTAAAACAAAAATTGGATACGTGGAGAACGGAAACAGGAGCACAAATACCTGTAACTAATCCTGATTTTGATAAAGCTAAAGAACGAAAAAAGATAAAATAATTTAAGAAATTTATTATGACCTTTAAAAATTTTGGATTCCTATTAATTGTAATTTTTATAGTTGGATGTAAAACAACTTCTGAAGAATCTTTGAGAACTAGAACATCACTAGATTTTGATTGGAAATTTATTCAAAAAGATATTACAACAGCTAAAAACCCTGCTTTTGATGATTCGGCTTGGCGTTTGTTAAATGTACCACATGATTGGAGTATTGAAGGAGAATATAAAGAAGAAAATCCTTCAGGTAAAGCTGGCGCTTTTTTACCTACCGGAATTGGTTGGTATAGAAAAGATATTACTATAGAAAAATTAGCACCAAACGAAAAAGTATTTATTGAGTTTGATGGTGTTTATATGAATAGTGATGTCTGGATTAATGGCCAACATTTAGGAAACAGGCCATACGGTTACGCAAGTTTTAGTTACGATTTAACACCATATCTTAACGAAGGCTCAAATATTTTAGCTGTAAGAGTTGACCACTCTAAAGCACCAAGTGGAAGATGGTATACAGGTTCAGGAATATACAGACATGTTTGGCTTACAAAAACAAGTAATATATACATACCACAATGGGGTACTTTTGTAACAACTCCAGAAGTTTCAGAAAAATTATCTCAAGTAAAAATTGTAACACAGTTAAAAAATGAAACAGGTAAAAGTCAACAAGTAGTTATTACGAGTATTGTAAAAGATGCTTCAGGAAAAGAAGTTTCAAATGCAACCTCTAAAACAATACTTGATGACAATTTAGAAGTTGAACAATTTTGTAATGTTGAAAACCCGGCTTTATGGTCACCAGATTCTCCAAATATTTATTCGTTAGAAAGCGTAATTATGGTTGATGGTGTTGTAAAAGACAGGTATACAACTCCTTTTGGAATTCGTTCTATTGAAATGAGAGGCAGTAAAGGTTTTTTTCTAAATGGTAAAAGCATAAAATTTAAGGGTTTAAGTAATCATCATGCTGCAGGTGCAGTCGGTTCAGCAGTGCCAAATGACGTTTTATATAGAAGATTAAAATTATTGAAAGAAATGGGCTGTAATGCTTTAAGAACAGCGCACAATCCCTTTTCTCCAGAGTTTTATGAACTATGTGACACCATGGGCTTTATGGTTATGGATGAAGCTTTTGATGGTTGGTGGAATCCAAAAGCCAAATTTGATTATGGTAATTATTTTGAAGAATGGTGGAAACAAGATTTAACTGATTTTATGAAACGTGACCGCAACCATCCATCTGTAGTAATTTGGAGTGTTGGTAATGAAGTGCATAAATTTAAACCTGAAGAACAAAAAACATTGGTTGATTTTACACGTAAAATGGATAATACTCGCCCTATAACACAAGGAAGAGGTTATAGTGCACCTTATATAGATATTGCAGGTTTTAATGGTCATGGAGAGTTTAAAGGAACGTTAGAAAAGTATCATATAAAAAATCCTGATAAATTAATTATTGGAACAGAAATTACGCATACATTACAAACTCGTGGCGTTTATCGTACAAAAACTTGGTATCGTACAAAAGACAATCCTGCTCCTTGGGAAAAGCCATCGCAATTCAAAAAGATGGAAAAAAAGGTGTATAAAATTAAAGATTTAACAGAGGAAGAAGTTTTTACAGGAATTACAAAAAAATATCAATCTTCATATGATAATTCAATTGTTAGAATTGGGGTTCAAGATGATTGGAAACGTGTTGAAAAATACGACTATTATATTGGTAATTTTAGATGGACCGGCTTTGATTATTTAGGGGAATCTTTTTCTTGGCCAGCACGTACAGCTAACTTTGGAATTATAGATTTAGCAGGGTTTCCTAAAGACCATTATTACTTATATCAAAGTTTATGGAGTGATAAACCAATGGTGCACATGTTACCTCATTGGACACACCCAGGAAAAGAAGGTGTAGAAATACCGGTAGTGGTTTATACCAACTGCGATGAGGCTGAACTATTTTTAAATGGTAATTCATTAGGTAAAAAAGAACATAAAGGGAATCAATTAGTTTGGAATGTTCCTTATCAAAAAGGTGAAATAAAAGTTGTTGGATACAATGAAGGTAAAGAAATTGACGTTAAAACTTTTAAAACAGCAGAAGAACCTATTGGTATTCAAATTACTTCTGATATAAATTCAATACGTGCAAATGGTACTGATGTTGTCCATTTTGAAATAACAATTGTTGATGAATTTGGAACAATGGTACCAAATGCAAACAATGAAGTTGAAATACAAATAAGTGGTGCAGCAAAATTAATTGGAAGTGAAAACGGAGATATTTTAGATGTATCAAATGCTAAGTCAAGTAAAAGAAAAGCTTTTAATGGAAAAGCATTGTTTATAATTCAGTCCACAAGAAAAGCAAAAGATAGTGTTAATGTTACATTTACCTCTAAAGGCCTTAAAAAAGAAGTGTTTAAGGTACTAGTGAATTAAAAAAATCAATAATTTTATTTAGATGTGTTATAAAAATTTATTTTCAATTATTCTAATTGCAATTCTAACACTTAATTCTTGTAATAAAGATAAAAATTTAAGTGAGCAGCCAAATATTGTTTGGATAACTTCTGAAGATAACTCTAAACATTATATGAAATTGTTCGATGAGAACGGAGTATCAACTCCTAACATTGAAAAATTAGCAGACCAAGGAATTACATTTACTCGAGCTTTTTCAAATGCGCCTGTTTGTAGTTCGGCACGTTCAACATTAATTTCAGGATGTTATGGGCCACGTACTGCATCTCATTATCATCGAAAGATGAAGCAAGTACCAATGCCCGAAACATTAGAAATGTTTCCTTCTTATTTACGTAAAGCAGGTTATTACACAACAAATAACAAGAAAGAAGATTATAATTTTATTAAGCCTGAAGGTGTTTGGGATGAATCATCAAAACAAGCAAGTTGGAGAAACAGAAAAAAAGGACAACCATTTTTTCATGTTTTCAATATCATGACTACGCACGAAAGTAGGTTGCATTTTTCAGAAAAAAGAATGAAATCTAAAAGTACAGTTACAAATAAAGATTCTGTTTTTGTACAACCAAATCATCCAAAAACTGAAACATTTAAATATACCAATGCGTATTATCGAGATAAAATTATTGAAATGGATAAAGAGGTTGGAGAAGTTATTAATGAACTTAAAAAAGATGGTTTACTTAAAAATACATTTGTTTTTTATTTTGGTGACCATGGAGGTGTTTTACCTGGCAGCAAAGGTTATTTATCTGAAACAGGGTTACACGTTCCGTTAGTAGTTTCAATTCCTGAAAAATACAAGCACTTAGTAAATGAACAACCAGGTACAAAAGCAAACGGTTTTGTTAGTTTTATAGATTTTGGAGCGACTATTTTAAATCTTGCTGGAATTGAAGTTCCAAAAGAAATAGACGGAAATCCTTTTCTCGGTAAAAATATAAATGAACTAAAAAAGAGTAATGAAACCTATAGTTATTCTGATAGATTGGATGAAAAATACGATATGGTTAGAGCCTTTAGAAAAGGGAAATATAAATATGTGAGAAATTATCAACCTTTTAATTTTGATGGTTTAATGAATAACTATCGTTTCAAACAATTGGCTTACAAAGAATGGGGAAAATTAAATAATGACCATAAATTAAATAAAATTCAATCAGCATTTTTTGAAATTAAAACACCTGAAATGCTTTTTGATATTGAAGCTGACCCTTTTGAAACGACTAATTTAGCTAAGAATCCAAAATTTTCAGAGACATTAATTCATATGCGTGAGAAACTTACTAATTGGGTAAAAGAAATGCCCGATTTATCTTTTTATCCTGAGCATTATTTATTACAAAATGCATTTAACAATCCGGTTGCTTTTGGTAAACAACATAAAGAAGATATTCAAGATTATATTGATATCGCTAACTTACAGTTATTAGATTTTGAATCTGTTAAGTCAACGCTTAAAGAAAACTTAAGAGATAACGATCCTTGGAAAAGGTATTGGGCACTAATTGTTTGTAGTAGTTTTAGTAATAGTGCAAGCGAGCTAATTCCACTTGTAAAGCAATTAAGTAAATCAGATACTGAACTTATAAACAGAGTACGCGCTGCTGAGTTTTTAGGAATTATAGATGTTGAAAATCCTTCAGAAATAATGATAAAATCACTTTATGAAACAAAAAATATTACTGAAGCTTTATTAATTTTAAATTCAATAGTATTAATGAAAGATGGGGTTTCTCAATATTCATTCCCTATTAAATTAGAAAAAATAGCTGTAAATGTTAGAGAGAATAAAGTGGTAAAACAACGTTTAAATTATTTATCGTTGTTGTAAATCCTAATCTCAATTATTTAGCGAAGCATTGTAGAACTTCATTCCCAAATTTGCTTTATTATTTTGGTCAAATAAGGTGGCATTGTCCCATTGTGTACTACAACTATTAGAAACCCAAGCTGGCTCCCAATAAACAAGACCTTAACGTCTAGTACTTTCAGCAATTTATCAAATTAATGTATTTCAACAGCAATTGAATCCTTTGTAAGACCTTTAGAAGTAACCGTTATGTTGGATATTCCTTTTTCAAAACCTGCACCTAAAATTAGCATTGCTTTTCCATAAAAAACAGCTACAAAATTAGCATCAAATGAATTAAAAGATTGTGGATTTCCATTTCCAACTCCAAGTAGTTTACCTTTCCCTGTAACTGAAATTTTTAGTTGGTTTTGAGCTAACGGACACAAATTACCATCCTTATCAAATACCTCAACAAGAATATACGAAAGATCAGTTCCATTTGCTTTTAAAATTGTTTTATCAGGTGTTAGTTCAATTCTATATGGTTTTCCTGCTGTTTTCACTACTTTTTCACCAATTGACACACCTTGCTTATAAGCAATAACCTTTATTTCTCCAGGTTTGTAAATTACATCGTTCCACATTAATCTGAAGCGTTCTGTAGAAATTTTTGAAGAGGGGTTTTTACATTTCTTGCCTTGTGATTTGCTGTTTACAAAAAGCTCCCCACAATCGCCATTTGTATATACAAAAACAGGTGTTTTCTCTCCTTCTCTTCCCTCCCAGTTCCAATGAGGTAACATATGAATGGTAGTTTCATTAGGCTTCCAGTAACTTTTATATAAGTAATATCTATCTTTTGGAATACCAACCAAATCTACAATGCCAAAATAAGAACTTCTTGAAGCTTCCTTAGCTGTCATTCCCATTTTTAGCACACCTTCATTAAAGTAAGGAGTAGGTTCCCCTAAATAATCAAACCCAGTCCAAACAAATTCTCCTGCAATATAATTTTCATCTTGTTGCCACATAAAATCATCATCTGAAATTTCAGCCCAAGCAGGGGCATTTAAATCGTATGAACTAACTTGTAGTGAATTTGTAAAATCTGTTTTTTTTATAGGCAACGGAAACTCATAAAAACCTCTAGTACTAACTGTAGAAGCTGATTCACTAATTATTACTGATTTATTTGGTTCCATTTGTCTTGCTAAACGATAACGTCTAGCATAATTCCAACTATGAACATCGTAATAATCAAAATGTCTTAGTTTAGCACTTTCCATATTGTCATTTACCAATGTGGTTGCTCGAGTTGGATCATACTTATTCACATAATTCAGCATTGTATGTAAACGTTTAAAACCATTATTAATATTCCATTGTACATCGCCTATTTCATTTCCTACACTCCAAATAAAAACTGAAGGGTGATTACGGTCTCTAATTACAAAGTTTCTAATATTCCTATGTGCAAATTCATCAAAATTAGTTATTGAAGTAATATCAGCCTTCCCATCATATTTATCAAAAATTTCATTAAAAAAAAGCAACCCCATTTCATCACATAAATCTAATAACTCCGGTGCTGCAGTATTATGACTGTTTCTAATTGCATTAACTCCCATAGATTTCATAATTTCTAATTGCCTTTGAGCTGCTCTATAATTAAACGCAACTCCTAATGGTCCAAAATCACTATGTAGATTTACACCTTTTAACTGTACACGTTTATCATTTAAATAAAGTCCATCATCAGCTGTAAAACGAATTGTTCTCACCCCAAAAGACGTTAAAGATTTATCTATTATTTTCTTGTTTTTGTATATAATAGTTATTACTTTATAAAGTGAAGGGTTTTTAATATCCCAACGTATTGGGTTTGTTAATTGCACTGTAATTTCAAAGTCTTTATCCTTTCCTTTTAAAATAGTATCTATAATTGATTTCCTTGCAACTTCAAATCCTTTAGAATTTACTATTACTTGCTCAACTTTAATTTCTTCATTATTAGGTGAAGAATTTTTAACAGAAGTATTAATTCTAACATCAGCATAATTTGATTTTACAATAGGAGTAGTTACATATGTTCCCCAAATATTTACATGTATAGGATCTACAACCAATAGTTGTACTTTCCTATATAGCCCACCACCAGGATACCACCTGCTATCATGTTTTCTAGTATCTGCATAAACTGCCAACATATTTTCACTATCATAATTTAAAAAATTAGAAACATCAAGGTAAAAGGAATTGTATCCATAATCCCATTCTCCTGCTAGCTTTCCATTAACATAAACTTTTGGAAATGCCATAACTCCATCAAAAATTAAGTAAACTTTTTTATTTTTATAGCTTGAAGGAATTTCTAACTGCTTTCTATACCAACCTTGTCCTTTCCAAGGAAGTTTCCCTGTATTCCCATCTCCATCAACAATAAAAGGACCTGAAATTGCCCAATCATGGGGTATAGTTACATCTTTCCATTTCGCAGTATTATAAGTTACTGAAGAAGCATTTTCTGGATTTCCCTTGATAAATTTCCAATCTTTTTGAAGGGTAAAAATTTCTCTTGATTGTGCTTTTATTTCTAAAGTTGAAAATAACACTGTTACACTAAAAATGAATATTGAAAGTTGAAATAATATTTTATGCTTTTTCATATATAATTATTAATACATTTTATTCATTAAATGAAGCATTATAAAACTTCATTCCCAAATTTGCTTTATTATTTTGGTCAAATAAAGTGGCATTGTCCCAATGTGAACCTTCTCCCCATAAAGTACTACAACTACTAGAAATCCAAGCTGGCTCCCAATAAACAAGACCTTCACCACCTGCAACATTAATAACTTCAGCTAATTTATTCAGAAAATTTAACTGACCTTGTTCTGTTGCTGGATAGCCTGAAACTAGAGCGTCTTCACCCAAAATATTTCCTGCTTCATCAGCATTTTCTAAGGTAAACGGGTACGCAGTTTCAACAACCATTAAACGTTTATTGTATGTATTTATTAACGTTCTAAACGCCGAAGAAACATTGTCTAAAGTGTATTCAGACCATTTTGGATAGTAAGATAGACCAATCCAATCAAAATCTGTAATTCCATTCTCTGTAGCAGCTTCAAACCACCACAAACCATTTTCAGGTTGTGCAATATGAAGCATTACTTCTACCTCTTTATTTTTTAATGTTGAAATATCTCTAACTGCTTTTATTCCTTTGTTAATTAAATATGAATTACGTTCCCAATCAATTGGCCAAACTAATGCTCCTTGTTGTAAAATCATTGGATTAATTTCGTTTCCAACTTGTACCATATCTGGTAATAAATTAGCATTCGCCAAATTTAAAAGTGTCTCATAAGTATATGTGTAAAGTAAATTCCCTAATGCTTCAGTATTATTTAATTCACTTAACCAAGCTGCTGGAATTTCTTGCTTATGAGGGTCAGCCCAAGTATCTGAATAATGAAAATCTAGCAACACAGACATTCCTTCTGCTTTAGCTCTAGCCATCGTTTTCTTAACGTCCTCATAATTTGAATAATTTGTCCAAGTTGGATTATGCCAAAGACGTACTCTTACTAAATTAGTTCCTGCCTCTTTAAATATTGTAAATGGATCTTGTACTATATTGTTTGCATTTTTATAAACTGCATCACAATCTTCCATTTCATTTACATACGATAAATCTGCACCATAATAAAAACTTGGTGTTTGATTAATTACAACTTCTTCAATAATTATAGCTTCCTGACTCTTACTTTGTGAACAAGAAGTTGCAATAAAAATTACAATTAGTAGTATAAGATGTTTCATTATATAGGTATTTTAACTACTCAAAGATACTCATTATTCAATATTTAACACTCTAATAAAATTAAGATTATTTAGTAACTTCGCATTTCAAACATTTTAAGAGTGGAGAACACAAACAGCAATTCAATTAATTTAAATAAATACATTAGCAGTACTGGAATATGTTCTCGTAGAGAGGCTGAAAAACTAATTACTAGTGGGCAAGTTACAATTAACGGCAAACCTACCGAGTTAGGAAATAGAGTTACCGATGGCGATGTGGTTAAAATTAATGGAAAACTACTAAAATCGAAGCCAAAAACTCTTTACATTGCTTTTAATAAACCTGTAGGAATTGTTTGTACAACAGACTCTAAAGAGCGAAAAAATATTGTGAAATTTATAAATCATCCTGAGCGCCTTTTCCCCATTGGAAGACTTGACAAACCTTCAGAAGGTTTAATTTTTTTAACTAATGATGGTGACATTGTAAATAAAATTTTAAGAGCAGGTAACAATCATGAAAAAGAATATATTGTAACTGTAAATCAGAAAATTACTGATGTTTTTATTCAGAAAATGGGTAGTGGAATTCCAATTTTAGGAACTATTACTAAAAATTGCAAGGTTGAAAAAATAAATGATTTTACGTTTAAAATCATACTTACGCAAGGCTTAAACAGGCAAATTAGAAGAATGTGCGAGTATTTAAACTATGAAGTTAAAAAGCTAAAGCGCACTAGAATAATGAATGTTAATTTAAGGAATTTAGAACTTGGTCAATGGCGAGAACTTACTTCAGTAGAATTACAACAAATTAACACAATGATTGCATCATCATCAAAAACTGAAGAAGCCTCTAAAGACATTCAGAAAAAGAAATTCAATCAAAAAAAGAAAACCTCATTTTCAAAAAAGAAATACAATCGTTAATCTATTTTTTAACGAAAAAAACTTATTTTAGTAATCTATGAAACTGAAAAATACAGCAACCCTTATAGTTATTACTCTGCTAACTCAGATAACTTATAGTCAACAAAATATACCATCTTATAATTATGAAGATTGTGAATTTCAAGCTGTTGGACATCGTGGTTATTCAGATATTTATCCTGAAAATACGTTACTAAGCATTGAAGAAGCATTTAAAAGAGGTATTAAATATTGTGAAATTGATGTAAACGTAACTTCTGATGATGTTTATGTACTTTTTCACGATCAGCCAACTATGTACAGAACTAGCAATGGTAAAGGCTATGTAGTTTCTTCAACGTATGAGGAATTATTAAAACTTGATGTTGGAAGTTGGAAAGGTAGCCAATTTAAAAACACTAAAATAGCAACTTTAAATGAAGCTTTATTATTAGCTGAAAAATACGATGCTTACTTGTATTTAGATACTAAAAAATTTAGAGTAGATTTAATGGGAAAAGCACTTGAAAAAACAAATGTAAACCCTAAACGCTTAATGGCTGCAATTGCTAACATTGAAGAAGCTAAAGCATATAAAAAACACTGTCCAAATTCATCTTTTATTTATTTTGGCGGAATGCCAAAAAACCCGAATGATGATAATTGGTATAAAGAATTAGTTGATTTAGGTTGTGAAATTTTTGAAACATACTATACATATGCTCTAGATGAAACAAATGAAGATTTTAAACTATTTGTAAAAAAAGTACATGAACACAACGCAAAAGTTTGGGTGTTTACATCTAATAATTTAGAAGAAATAACTAAAATTAAAAATAATAATGTTGATGGTGTAGAATCTGATATTGCAACTTCAGCAATGAAAGCTATTTGTGACAAAAAACAGCTAACCGTTAGTGCTATAAGTGCTACTACTGGAAATTGGACTTTTAATAAACAAAATCTACAAAGTACAGGTGTTGGAAGCCAATTAAGACCTTTAAATTATTCTAAGAAAGACCTTATTCAACCTGTTTCTTTTGGTACTACAACATCATTTGGCATAAAAACTATAAAAGGTTTAGAGGCCGATATTATTAAAGTTCCGGCGTTTAATCCACAAAATGGGTTGTTTGTTTTTACCAATTTCACACCTGGTATTTACGAAGATTTACACTATAATTATTCGTTGATTTTAGATATTTACATTCCAAAAACAAGTGAAGGAGATTATATTAGCATTTTACAAACAAACCCTGAAAACACAAACGATGCTGACTTTTTTATCAGTCCAAAAGGGCTTGGAGTTAGTAATGTTTACCACAAACAATTACAATCTGAAACTTGGCACAGAATTGCAATAGTAGTTTCAAAAACTACAATTAAAAAATATGTGAATGGCTATTATGTTGGAGAAAATAAAATTTCTGGAGGTAGATGGTCTGTTTACAATGTGTTTTCTGGCGGCCAAAATCACGGATTTCACCTTTTTGCAGATAATGATAATGAAACTGCTGAGTTATTTGTTAGCGCCATTCAATTACGTAATTACAGTATGAATAATACCGAGATTTCAAAATTAAGTACAGCCAATGCTGCTGGAATACCAATTAGTAATTCTGGAATTTTTAAGTTGAAATTTGAAGGTGAGTTAAAAGAGAGCGTTGTGAATTGGGATAGTAAAGAAATTTATGTAACATTCCCTAAAAACAAAGATATTTCTAGTGTGAAAATATCATTTGAAACCCCTTACGGAGCAAGTAGCTCCGTGAAAAAAAATGAAATTTTAAACTTAAAAAAAACCAATACTATTTTAATAACGGCACAAGATGGCGTTTCAAAAACTAATTGGACAATAGTTCCTATATTTAACTAAGCACTTTTTTAAAACACAAATCACTTCAACCTAAATTATCTTTCAAGTTATTTGTTTTTCAAACAAATCCTATTCAGTATCTTTGCCGACTATGCAATTTGAATTAAAAACTAAAGACGCTCAAAGCAAAGCTAGAGCAGGTGTTATAACTACAGATCACGGAGAAATAGAAACACCAATATTTATGCCTGTTGGTACGGTTGGAACTGTGAAAGGTGTTCACCAAACCGAATTAAAAAATGAAATTAATCCTGATATTATTTTAGGGAATACTTATCATTTATACTTACGTCCAAAAACACAAATTTTAGAACAAGCCGGCGGTTTGCATAAATTTATGAATTGGGATCGGAATATTTTGACAGATAGTGGTGGTTATCAGGTATATTCACTCTCAGGAAGAAGAAAAATTAAAGAAGAAGGCGTAAAATTTAAAAGTCATATTGATGGCTCTTACCATACATTTACACCTGAGAATGTAATGGAAATACAACGTACTATTGGCGCCGATATTATTATGGCATTTGATGAATGTACACCTTATCCTTGTGATTATAGTTACGCAAAACGCTCAATGCACATGACGCATCGTTGGTTAAAACGTTGTATTACACATTTAGATAAAACACCATTAAAATACGATTATAATCAAGCATTTTTTCCAATTGTACAAGGAAGTACTTATAAGGATTTAAGAAAACAATCTGCTGAATTTATTGCTTCTGTTGGTGCTGAAGGAAATGCAATTGGAGGCTTATCAGTAGGTGAACCTGCTGAAGAAATGTATGAAATGACTGAAGTTGTTACTGCAATTCTTCCCGAAGATAAGCCACGCTATTTAATGGGAGTTGGTACACCTATAAATATTTTAGAAAATATTGCGTTAGGAATAGATATGTTTGACTGTGTGATGCCTACACGAAATGCAAGAAACGGAATGTTGTTTACAGCGCACGGAACCATAAACATTAAAAATAAAAAGTGGGAAAATGATTTTTCAGCTATTGATGATATGGGAATTACTTTTGTTGATACTATGTATTCAAAAGCATATTTACGCCACCTATTTGCATCAAAAGAATTGTTAGGAAAACAAATTGCTTCAATTCATAACTTAGGCTTCTATTTATGGTTGACTCGTGAAGCAAGAAAGCATATATTAGCAGGAGATTTTACTGAATGGAAAAACCGAATGGTAAAACAAATGGATAAAAGGTTATAACAAAAAACAAGCAATTGAAAATACTTGACAAATACTTATTAAAAAAATATTTAAGCTCATTTGCTTTAGTATTAACGTTGCTATTACCAATTGCTATTGCTATTGATGTTTCAGAAAAAGTTGATCGATTTTTAAGGCACACAGATTTAACTTTAGGTGATATTATTAAAGATTACTACGTAAATTTTGTTATTATTTTTGGAAATACTTTTATGCCTTTAGCCTTATTTTTGGCTGTGATATTTTTCACTTCAAAAATAGCAAGCAATACTGAAGTTATAGCAATTCATTCAGCAAAAATCTCTTTTACAAGGTTTTTAAAACCCTATTTTATTGGAGCAACCATTGTCACAGTTTTTGGTTTATTAATGAATCATTTTTTTGTACCTCGAAGCAATAAAATATATGAAGAATTTAGAAGAACTTATCTAACCAAAAAAAAATTAGATGACACTTATTTAACAAATATAAATCTACAATTAGGACCAAACGATTACATATTTTTTAAAAATTATAGAGTTACAACAAAAATAGGCTACAACTTTTCTTATGAAAAATTTGAAGGTAATAAATTAACATACAAACTATTTGCAGATAATATCAGGTGGAAACCAAAAGACAGTACTTATACATTAATCAATTACAGAAAAAGAATTATTTTAAGCGATAGAGATAGTATTGAATATGGAACAAAACTAGATACTACTTTTAATTTTACGCCTAAAGATTTAATAAATGTGGCGTACCTAGCAAAAGAAATGACCTCTGGTAAATTAATTGAGTTTATAGAGCAATCTAGAGCTAGAGGTGTTAGCAATTTAAACACCTATATTGTTGAGTTTCATAAAAGAACTAGCTTACCTATATCATCTTATATTTTAACATTTTTAGCGGTGTCACTTGCATCTAAAAAAAGACGTGGTGGCATGGGAGTTAATCTTGCTATTGGTATTTCGTTAATGTTTTTGTACGTATTTTTCTTAAAGATTGCTGAAGTTTTAGGAGCTGGCGCAGATACAAATTCATTTTTAATGGTATGGTCTCCTAATATTATTTTTGGAGCATTGGCAACCTATTTATATTTTAAAAATGCCAAAAACTAAATTAAAAAATTATATACTTCTCCATTTTCTAGTTTTTATTTGGGGATTTACAGCTATTCTAGGAGCTTTAATAAGTATTGAAGCCATTCCATTAGTTTGGTACAGAATGTTTTTTGCCGTACTTTTTCTATTAATTTATTTTTTAGTCAAAAAAAAATCTTTAAAAACTTCACCAAAAGCATTACTTAAATTTTTATTTACTGGAATTATTATTGCTTTGCATTGGGTTGCTTTTTTCTCAGCAATAAAAGTTGCCAATGTATCAGTTGCATTAGTTGCTATGAGTACAGGTGCTTTATTTACTTCACTAATTGAACCTTTATTTTTTAAAAGACGTTTTATTTTTTTAGAAGTATTTTTTGGACTTATTGTAATTATTGGGCTTTATCTTATTTTTAAAGTAGAAAGCAGCTATACTTTAGGAATAATTTACGCGTTAATAGCTGCATTTTTATCCGCTTTATTCACAGTTTTAAATGGACTTTACATTAAAAAACATGAAGCTGAAGTAATTACATTTTACCAATTACTTTTTGGTGTAGGGTTTATAACTATATATGTTCTTTTTGCTTCAGGTTTTTCTATCCAAGATTTCAAATTAAATAACTCTGATATCTTTTACTTACTTATATTAAGCAGTATTTGTACAGCTTATGCTTTTGTAGTTTCAGTAAAAATAATGAAACATTTAACTCCTTATACAGTAATGCTAACTATAAACCTAGAACCAATTTACGGTATACTCTTAGCGTTATTAATATTTGGTGAAAAAGAAAAAATGAGCCCTCAATTTTACATTGGAGCTTCTGTAATAATTATAACTGTTATTATAAACGGAATTTTAAAAAATAAAAAAAGCATATAAATTAACTTTCAAAAATGATAAGTTATTATATTTGTAAATTACATCCAAACTAAAAAATATGGAATATTTAGATTTTGAATTACCTATTAAAGAATTAGAAGAGCAATTAACTAAATGTGAAATAATTGGTAAAGACAGCGATGTTGACGTAAGTGAAACTTGTAATAACATTGAAACTAAATTACTTAAAACAAAAAAAGACATCTATAAAAACCTAACTGCTTGGCAAAGAGTGCAACTATCTCGTCACCCAAACAGACCATATACGCTTGATCATATTAACGCTTTAGCTGGTGAAACCTTTATGGAATTACACGGTGATAGAACTGTGAAAGATGATAAAGCAATGGTTGGTGGTTTAGGTAAAATTGGTGATCAATCATTTATGTTTATTGGTCAGCAAAAAGGTTACAATACAAAAACTCGCCAATATAGAAACTTTGGAATGTCAAATCCTGAAGGTTATAGAAAAGCATTACGTTTAATGAAAATGGCTGAAAAATTTGGAATTCCTGTAGTAACTTTATTAGATACTCCTGGTGCTTATCCTGGTTTAGAAGCCGAAGAACGTGGCCAAGGTGAAGCCATTGCTAGAAACATCTTAGAAATGACTCGCTTAAAAACACCTATTATTACAGTTGTAATTGGTGAAGGAGCTTCAGGTGGTGCATTAGGTATTGGAGTTGGTGATAGAGTATATATGATGGAAAACACTTGGTATTCTGTTATTTCTCCAGAATCTTGTTCATCTATTTTATGGAGAAGCTGGGAACACAAAGAAGAGGCTGCTGACGCATTAAAGTTAACTGCTGAAGACATGAAAAAGCAAAAACTAATAGACGGTATTATTAAAGAGCCGCTTGGTGGAGCTCATCATGACCGTGAAACTGCATTTAATTCAGTTCAAAAAACTATTCTTAAAGCATTTGATGAATTAAAAGATTTATCTTCTAAAGAATTGGTAAAACAACGAATGGAGAAATATGCCAATATGGGCGTATATAAAGGCTAAAATTTAAATCAAACCTCTCATTTCGAGAGGTTTTTTTTATTAATTTTATAGGATGTATATTTTATCTCCTAAACAACTTACTCAAGCTGATAAAGCAACCATTACAACTAAAAAAATAACTTCTATTGATTTAATGGAGCAAGCCGCCACGCAATGTTTTCAGTGGTTACACAGTCGTTTACAAGGGCAACGCATTAAAATTCATGTGTTCTGTGGCATTGGAAATAATGGTGGTGATGGATTGGTAATTGCACGACATTTATTTCAACATGGATATGACGTTTATTGTTATATAGTTAATTTTAGTGATAAAAGAACGGATGAATTTTTAACGAATTTTGAACGTTTAAAGGAAATTGGAGAATGGCCAACTATTATTAATAGTGAAAATGATTTTCCTGAAGTTTCTTTTGGTGACATTGTTATTGATGCAATTTTTGGAAATGGTTTAACTCGAAAACCTGAAGGTTTTACCAAAAAATTAATTCAATATATTAACAACACAAAGGTTTTTACACTTGCTATTGATATTCCATCTGGTTTATATGGAAATACACCAGTTACAAACTCAAAATCTGTTTTAAGAGCTGGGCATACGCTTTCATTTCAAACACCAAAATTAGCATTTCTATTGCCTGAAAATAAAGAGTACATAAACACTTGGGAAGTTTTAGACATTGGGTTAGATGAAGATTTTATTACAAATTTACAGCCTAAATTACATTTCACTTCTAAAAGTGACATTATACCTTTATATAAATCAAGAAATAAATGGTCACATAAAGGAACTTACGGACATTCACTTATCATTGGTGGAAGTTTCGGTAAAATTGGTGCAGTTACATTAGCAACAAAAGCAGCTTTAAAAGTTGGTAGTGGTTTAGTAACAGCATATTTACCAAAATGTGGCTATAACATTTTACAAATTTCTGTTCCAGAAGTTATGGTTGAAGTTGATGATGAAAACGTAGTAACATATTACAATTTTAAAACCAAACCAACTGTTATTGGAATTGGTCCTGGAATGGGAACTCATGAAAAAACAGCTATAGGATTTGAAAATTTTTTAAAAGAAAATAAACTACCGCTAGTTATTGATGCTGATGCAATTAACCTACTTTCTAAAAACAAACAATTACTAAAATTTTTACCAGAAAAAACAATATTAACTCCGCATCCTAAAGAATTAGAACGTCTTATAGGTAGTTGGAAAAACGACTATGAGAAACTAAAAATTGCTTCAAAATTTTCTATTGACTACAATGTGATTTTAGTAATAAAAGGGACACATACAGTAATAATTGATGGTGAATCTATGTATTTTAATTCAACCGGAAATCCTGCTTTAGCAACTGCTGGAAGTGGTGATGTGTTAACAGGTTTAATTACAGGACTTATAGCTCAAGGATACGAACCTAAATATGCTGCAATTTTTGGAGTTTACTTACATGGAAAAACGGCAGATATTGCAGTTCAGGAAACTGGCTACGAAACCTTTACATCAACTTCTATTTTAGACTATTTAGCTGATGCCATCTTAGATTTATTTAACCAAGAAAAAATTGAAGAAGAAGATTCGACTTCTTCATCTGAAGATGAATGACACGTATATTTACAGCATAAAAAAACTGTCTAAAAAATAAAATTTAGACAGCCTTTTTTATGTGAAATTTATTAAATTCCCAATTCAACAAACAATTCCTTTAATTTTGGGCTTGAAGGCCTGTCAGCATCAGCATCAACAATATTCCCTTCAGGGTCTAACAAAATAAACCTTGGAATAGAGTTTATAGCATATTCTGAAATAAATTTAGATTCAAAATTATTATCTGCAAATAACTGAACTCCACCAAGATTCTCATCTTTAACCATTTGAACCCATTTTTCATGAGCCGTTGGCATATCAACAGAAATACTTACAAATTCAATATTTTTTCCATGAAAATCTTTTTCTAATGCTTTTAAATGAGGTATTTCTGCTTTACAAGGCGCACACCAAGTTGCCCAAACATCTATATATACATATTTCCCTTTAAAATCTGATAATGAACTAGTTCCGCCATTACTATTTTCATAATTAGTAAATACTGGAGATACGTTTCCTTTTGCAAAACGCACAACATTATCATGCATTTTTTCATAATTATCATGAATATAACCAAAAAACATTTCGTCGTTTCTTGTGTCCATAGAATTTATTATAGAATCTAAACCTACAGCTTTTTCTTTGTAACCTTTTAAAACTAATTTAGCTTCAGTAACTTTCGCTTCATATGCTTCCTTCTCTAGTTTAAAATAAGTTTTAGGGTTTGCTAAATCACTCATATAAAACGAACGTTTATCTTCCATAAAATTATTTGTTACAGCTCCATTTCCGGTAAAAATAATTCCTTTAGAAAATTTTTCTCCTTTAAATTCTAACTCCAAATCGTATCCGTTTTTTAGATACAAAGTAGTTCTGTCATTTCCATTTGCAATTGCATGAACTCCATCAGTTATTTTTAAAGTATCAGAAAATTGGCCGTTACTATCAACCTTAATTTCTTTAGAGAAACTACTGCCTTGCACTAAAATTTTTTCAACACCGGTTGCTTTTAACGTTCCCTTTAAGGTTACGTATTCTTTAACATTATTATTGCAAGAAGTAATTAAAAGTACAACAGCAAAAATCAAACTTGTTTTTCTCATTCTTTTGGTTTAATTATATATTTAATTCGTTAAACAAATCAATTAATTTACTTTCAGACGGTCTTGGAGCGTTAGAATTTACTATATCTCCATTAGGGTCAATTAAAATAAAACGTGGAATTCCTTTAATTAAATAACCTGTCACAAAATCTGATTCCCAATTTTTATCTGAAAATAATTGAATTCCTTTTAACTCTTTTTCAGCTACCATAGCTAACCATTTATCATGGTCTTTTTCTTTATCAACTGATATACTAACAAACTCAATATTTTTTCCATGGTATTTTTTCTCAACTCCTTTTAATGAAGGTATTTCAGCCTTACAAGGCCCACACCAAGTTGCCCAAACATCAACATATACATATTTTCCTTTTAAATCATCTAAAGATGTTGTCCCACCTGCAAAGTTTTCATAACCTACAAATTTTGGTGAAGGTTGCCCTTTTGAAACTGTTTTTAACTTAGTATAACTTTCAGTAATTTCTATATTATTTTCTTCATTGGTTGAAGCTTCCATAAATTTACTGTAAAACGTTTCTAAATCATCAGTATACGTTATTGCGTATTTTGCATTGTTAAATAACAAACTGTTTTTTATAGTTTGGTTTGCAATTGTTCCTGCTACATTTAAAAATGCTATATCTTCTGCTATTGAATCTTTTTTAACTAATTCATTTGCTTTTTCTGAAAAATGAGAAGTTACTAATCGCTCATAACTACCAGAGAACTTAAAATCATTTTCATTATCATAAGTTAAACCTTTTAATTCATCTAAAAAACCTTCTGAAACTTTAAACCCAGGTTGTTTTGAATAATGCTCATGATATCTTTCATAAATACTTAATTGGTATAAATATGAATAATTAATATTATTTAACTCGTTTAGTTTAAATTCTTCTGAAACGCCTTTTGCAGCATTTAATATTTCTTCTGATGTTACCTTAATTTCATTAAATTTTGCTTTATACTCACCCTCTTCAAGTAAATATATGCTTGATCCTTCTCCCTTCAATTTCTTTTCATTGTTTCCAAAAGCACGTAAATAATTACTTATTTCAGCTCCTTTACCTGTAATAGTTAAAGTATTATCAAAATCATCTGAATTATAACTTACATATAGGTTTGAACCTGCTTCTAAATAAACTTCAATCATACTTTTCCCATCATAAAGTATGTATTTTTTAGAATCGGTACTAATTGTATCCGTAAAGCTACCATCTTCAGCTACATTTAATACTTTTTTAAAAGTTCTGTCTGAACTATTTAGCGAAAGTTCACCAACATTATTTGTTATATTTCCTGAAATAATTGCATATTCTACTGCTGGTTCATTTTTACAAGAAACAGCAAATAATACAGCAACAAAAAACCATATATTTTTCATATTAAATACTTAATTTGTTAATAATTTATCAAAGATAAAATTAATTACCTTAGAAAGTAAAAATAGCATTACTTTAACAAATAATTTGCATATATCAGTTGGATTATTGAATTTTGATTACATAAATTTTACCATGAAAAATATACATTTAATAGATTCTAAATTAGTAGATTTTGAAACATTAAATCAATTAATTTTTTCAAAAAAGAAGCTACAACTGTCTGATGAAGCCATTGAAAAAATTAATAATTGCCGTAATTATTTAGATCAAAAAATAAAAGCTGACTCCTCTCCTATTTATGGAATAAATACTGGGTTTGGCTCACTTTGTAATGTAAAAATTAACAGTGATAATTTACAATTACTGCAAGAAAACTTAGTAATGAGCCACGCTTGTGGTACAGGAAGTGAAGTATCTAAAGAGATTGTAAAACTAATGCTTTTACTTAAAATTCAATCACTTAGCTATGGTCACTCTGGTGTACAATTAGAAACTGTTGAGCGATTGATAGCTTTTTACAATCATAATATTTTACCCGTAATTTATACACAAGGTTCTTTAGGTGCATCAGGAGATTTGGCTCCTTTGGCACATTTATCATTACCATTAATTGGTAAAGGAGAAGTTTATTACAATAACGAGCGAATTTCTGGCGAAGAACTTTTAACTAAATTTAATTGGAGTAAAATTGAATTAAAATCAAAAGAAGGTTTAGCATTGTTAAACGGTACACAATTTATGAATGCTTATGGTGTTCATTTAATTTTAAAATCATTTAAACTTTCATATTTAGCCGATTTAATTGGAGCACTATCACTAGAAGCATTTGATGGTAGAATATCTCCTTTTAATGAATTAATTCATTTTATACGCCCTCATAATGGTCAAATAAAAACAGCTAAGCGAATTAATGAATTTTTAGAAGGAAGTGAATTAATTGAGCAATATAAAGAGCATGTGCAAGATCCTTATTCATTTAGATGTATGCCACAGGTTCATGGAGCTAGCAAAGACGCATTGAATTATTGTAAAAAAACGTTTTTAACTGAAATTAATTCAGTTACAGACAATCCAAATATATTTATTGAAGAAGATGAAATCATTTCAGGTGGAAATTTTCATGGTCAACCATTGGCTTTAGCTTTTGATTTTTTAAGTATTGCAATGGCTGAATTAGGTAGTATTTCTGAAAGAAGAACATTTCAATTAGTTTCAGGACTAAGAGATTTACCTCCGTTTTTAGTAAAAAACCCTGGTTTAAATAGTGGTTTTATGATTCCACAATATACTGCTGCAAGTATTGTAAGTCAAAATAAACAGTTAGCAACTCCAGCATCCGTTGATTCAATAGTTTCTAGTAACGGACAAGAAGATCACGTAAGTATGGGTGCAAACGCAGCTACAAAAGCAAAACAAATTGTAGATAATATTGAAACAATTTTAGCTATTGAATTGTTAAACGCATCACAAGCATTACACTTTAGGTTTCCTTTAAAAACATCTTCATTTTTAGAATCTTTTCTAAAAATATATAGAAGTGAAGTCCCTTTTGTTGAAAACGACAAAGTTTTAAGTTTAGAAATTAAAAAAACAGTTTCTTTTTTCCAAAATTTAGATATTGATACTGAAGAATTATTTTAATATAAAGCATAAAAAAGCGATAGGTATGCCTATCGCTTTTAATTCAAATAATTGTATAATTTTTATCTAATCTTATATACCAAATCTTCTTTTATTGTTCCACGCTATACTTTTAGTGTTTTTAAAATCTAACACTACAAATTTTCTTTTACTTTCCTGTGCTTTTAATTTTTTATTGATCTTCATAACGAAATATTTTAGTTGTTATTTCTGGTACAAAAGTACAACATTTTTAATATTTACCACAAATTAATATTATATATTTAATAATATTTTAACATATTACCACCTATCAAATACACTATCCTTAGTAATACTTAAAATATCTATCATATATTCAATTAAGATGTGGTTGTTTTTAATGTAAATGCTTTAATATTTCAGAAAAATTTGATCTTTCAGAATAATCTGGGTTATAGTGTACATAACTTATTTTATGATTTTTATTAATTAAATAAGTTGCAGGTACAGGAAGTACATTGTTATCTTTTTCATTATAATCTCTAACTCGTTTTAAAGTAAATTTGAAATAGTTTGGTACATTTTCTGTATTTACATCAAAAGCAACTTTATAATCATTCATAATTTTATTATCTGAATCATGAATAATTGAAAATGTTGATTTAATTTTTTTGGTTGTCTGTTTAATTTTATCAACCTTCTCTGGCGTTACAACAATAACATACACTCCTTTTTTTGAAAATTTTTCTAAATTATCTTGTAAGCTAGCCAAGTGCTTTTTACAATAAGGACACCAGTTTCCGCGATAAAACAACAGCAATATTTTTTTATCTTTTAAAATTTCATTTGAATCAATATCAAAATTAAATTGATCAACACCAATAATTACCGGTGCATTCTCACCTATTTTCAAATAATTAGTATCAACTTGTGAAACGGATTTTGCAACAAAAAGAAATTGAAAAAGTGTAATTAGTGCAATTCTCATTTTATTTATTTTAATAGTTAGTTATAAATAAAGTCGTTTAAAAACTTAAACTATTACAAAGTAATTAGTCTTTTGAAGTATCTAAGGCAATTTTCCCAGAGAGAATTTCGAAATACATTTTAAAATCAGATTTTAAACTCCAAACCGGATATTTAAAAGTAGCTGGTGTATTTTTTTCAAAAAAGAAATGACCCACCCAAGCAAAACCATAACCACTAATTGGTATAAATATAAGCCAATAAGGGTTTAAATGAATTATTGAAGTTAAAACCAAAGCTAACACTATTGTTGTACCAATTACGTGTAATAATCTACATATTTTGTTACTGTGTTCTTTTAAATAAAATGGGTAAAACTCTTCAAAAGATTTTATTTTTTTTGACATAATTTATTTTTAAAATTCCAATTTACAAATTATTATCTATTTTAGTTAAATCAAATTTTATATGTATGAAAAAACTAGCTGCTATTTTAGTAATTCTAATTTCAATAATATCGTGTGGAGAATCTAAAACGAATAATATTGAAAAAGAAGTCAAAAGCGAAAACACTTATAATGAAGAATTATCAAAAAAATACGAAGCTGATGATTATGGCATGAAAAGGTATGTGATTGCTTTTTTAAAAAGAGGTCCAAATAGAAATCAGGATTCTATTACTAAAGTAAAACTTCAAAAAGCTCATATGGATAATATAAATAAATTAGCTACCAATGGAAAATTAGTTTTAGCTGGTCCATTTTTTGGTAATGATGATTTAAGAGGTATTTATATTTTTAATGTTAAAACCCTTGAAGAAGCACAACAATTAACAGAAACCGACCCTGCGATTAAGGCAGGCTCATTAATTATGGAATTAAAAGAATGGTATGGTTCAGCAGCATTAATGGCGGTAAATGATATTCATAAATCAATAGCTAAAATTAAAATATAAAAAATCTGAACTTAAATTAGGGTTTTTAGTAATTTTAATCAAATTTATAATGATTAATAAATGTTATATTTAATTCCAAACATTACATTTCCCTTTGGCATAGGTACTTGCCCTACTTCAATATAATCTGTATTTAATATATTATTTGCGTTTAATGACACCTCAAAATTATTTAACGTTGCACTAACTTTTGCATCAACCAAGTTATAACTTTGTCCTGTAGTTCTTTCAACAAATCTATAAGAAATACTTTGCTTCAAAAATGTTAAGAATTGAGTATCAATACTTGCAATAAACTGATGTTTTAAACTATTTAATGAATAACGTGTAAAATTGACATCGGTATCATTAATTTTATCATCAATATAATTATAATTTATATCAAAAATTTGTAGAAATTCTCCTGTTTTAAATCTATAATTAACAGATGTTTCAAAACCTTTGGTTTCAACACTACTAAAATTTTGAGTTTTCCATTTCTCAGTAATTGTATTTCTAGTCCAATCTATTAAATTATCAGAATTTCTATTAAACAAAGAAAATGTAACATTAAAGTTATCTGTCAAATATTTAATCCCAACTTCTTCTGAAATAGCAGATTCAGGTTGTAAATCAGGATTCCCTTCATTGCCTGGATCAGAATAATATAAATCTGTATACGTAGGCACTCTGTATGTATAACCAATATTACCAAAAATCTTTAAACTGCTTGATATATCATAACCAATATCAAAACCTGGTAAAAATTGAGTATCAAAATCAGAAAATGAACTAATTGCTACACCTAAAGTAACATCAAATTTTTCTGAGTTATCAAAACGGTGTTCAAAAAATGAATTTAGAACAAATCTGTCTCTATCACCTAAATTATTACTTGATAAATAAACTTTTGAAGCATCAATACCAAAACCTGTTTTACCAAACTTAGATGTATAAACCATATTAGCTTCAACACCAACTTTATTTGAAATATGGAAATTTCTATAAAAAGAAGGGTCATCTCTTTTCAATAAAAACATGTCTTGATTTCTTCTCCAATAAACTCGTGGTTTAATGGTTAAATTATAAAATTTATAGTTTGAAGTTACAGCAAACAAACTGTTTTGAGTTTCTTCATACTCCTTGAAATCCGGATTTGAGGTATAAAAATTTTCAGCTCCAAATTTACGCTCATTAAACGATGAAATTATTGAATAACGTTGAAGTTGGGACTTCAAAAAAACAGCTGTATTATCAAAATCAGAATTAATTCTGTATCCATCAGATTTTTGCTTCTCAACATGCACTAGTATAGCAGCATTCTTATTAAATTTTTCTTGAATACCTACTGCAATTTTTCTATTCTCATAAGAACCATATCCTAGTTTAACATTCAAGGAGTTATTAGTTATTTTTTTGGTTACAATATTAATAGCTCCAGCAAAAGCATTTTGCCCATATATACGAGCCGCAGGTCCTTTTACAATCTCAATTCTTTCTATATTATCTAAAGATAGAATGGCATTCATTGTGTGGTGACCAGTTTGTGAATCATCCATCTTTACACCATCAATTAGTAGTAACGTTTGATCAAAATTACCTCCACGAATATATAAATCCGATTGCATTCCGTCTGTTCCTCTCCGTCTTACATCAACACCTGCTACTGTTTGCAATAAATCGGCTAAATTAGTTGCTGGAGAATTTCTAATTTTAGCAGAACTAATTACAGAAATTGTTCTAGATTCTTCTGAAATAGGTAATGATATACGGTTTGATGAAACTATAACTTCTTTTAAATTAATAGTATCATTTTGAGCATTTATTGAAGTGCTTATTAGTAAAAGTACAGCCAATAATTTAATTCTTATATTCATCTACTACAAATTCATTATTAATGATCGGCAAAACTAAAAATTAGTTTTAAACTACCATAAACTTTAACATAAAAAAACCCCAAACTATCGTTTGGGGTTTTAATTATTTATGCTTCTCCAGTTGGTCCAAAATTCATTGGAATTGGAGGTTGCTCATAATCTTTAATTTCACCATGACTTTTCTCAAATCTTTTTACATTTTCGGCAAGGGCTTTCACCAGTCGCTTTGCATGTTGAGGCGTTAATATTATTCTAGACTTTACTTTAGCCTTAGGTTGCCCAGGCATTACACTTATAAAATCTACAATAAATTCTGAAACAGAATGATTTATAATCGCAAGGTTTGCATATGTTCCCTCAGCCATTTTATCATCTAACTCAATGTTTAACTGTCCTTCTTTTTTTGATTTTAGATCGCTCATACTTAAAATTTTGATTCCATCTCTTCTTTAGAACCTACAATAATATTATCGTAATCTCTCATACCTGTACCTGCCGGAATTCTTTTTCCTACAATAACATTTTCTTTCAATCCTTCTAAATAATCAACTTTACCACTTACAGCAGCTTCGTTTAATACTTTAGTTGTTTCTTGGAAAGATGCAGCTGAAATAAACGATTTAGTTTGTAATGATGCTCTTGTAATACCTTGTAAAATTTGCTCAGCAGTTGATGGTTTTGCATCTCTTGCTTCTACCAAATTCTTATCTCCTCTACGTAAAACAGAGTTTTCATCACGTAATTGACGAGCTGTAATAATTTGTCCTTCTTTTAAATTTTCAGAATCTCCAGCTAATTCAACAACTTTCATTCCGTAAATTTTATCATTTTCTTCAATAAAATCATTTTTATGAATTAATTGATTTTCTAAGAACAATGTATCACCTGAGTCAATAATTTTTACTTTACGCATCATTTGACGAACAACAACTTCAAAATGCTTGTCGTTAATCTTCACACCTTGTAAACGATATACTTCTTGAATTTCATTTACTAAATATTCTTGAACTTTACCTGGTCCTTGAATATTTAAAATATCATTAGGTGTAACAGATCCTTCAGAAAGTGGCATACCCGCTTTAATAAAGTCGTTTTCCTGAACTAGAATTTGATTTGCAAGTTTTATTAAATACTTTTTAATATCTCCTAGTTTAGATTCAACTATTATTTCACGATTACCACGTTTAATTTTTCCAAATGAAACTACACCATCAATTTGAGATACAACTGCTGGATTAGAAGGATTACGTGCTTCAAATAATTCTGTTACACGCGGTAAACCTCCTGTAATATCACCAGATCTACCTGATTTACGAGGAATTTTAACAATTACTTTACCTGAGGCAATTTTTTCACCATCTTCAATAATTAGGTGAGCTCCTACTGGTAAGTTATATGATCTAATTACATTATCATTATCATCCATCACTAATAATGTTGGAATCGTTTTTTTGTTTTTAGATTCAATAATAACTTTTTCTTGGAAACCTGTTTGTTCATCTATTTCAACAAGATAGTTTACACCAACTTCAATATTTTCGAATTTAATAGTACCGCCAAATTCAGAAACAACTACTCCGTTAAATGGATCCCATTTACAAACGACATCTCCTTTTTTAAGCTTTTTACCATTTTCTACGAAAATACTTGAACCATAAGGAATATTATTTGTACTAAGTGTTAGCCCAGTTTTAACATCAATAATTTTAATTTCTGATGTTCTAGAAATTACAATATCAATATCATTTCCATCAGCATCCTTACCTTTTACGGTTCTTAAATCTTCAATAACTGCTTTACCAGCAAATTTAGTATCTAATGTATTATCTTCTGAAATATTTCCTGCAACACCCCCAACGTGGAATGTTCTTAATGTTAACTGTGTACCTGGTTCTCCAATTGACTGTGCAGCAATAACACCAACAGCTTCACCTTTTTGAACCATTTTTCTAGTTGATAAACTATGTCCGTAACATTTTGCACAAATACCTCTCTTAGCTTCACAAGTTAATGCTGAACGAACTTCAATACCATTTAATGGTGAATTTTCAATTCTAATTGCTATTTCATCTGAAACTTCTTCTCCTGCAGATACTAATAATTCATCAGTTAATGGATCAACTACATCGTGTAATGATACACGTCCGTTAATTCTTTCACCTAAACTTTCAACAATTTCATCATTCTTTTTAAGTGGTTCAACATATAAACCTCTTAAAGTTCCACAATCTACTTCATTAATAATTACATCTTGAGAAACATCAACTAAACGACGTGTTAAGTAACCTGCATCGGCAGTTTTTAATGCTGTATCGGCCAAACCTTTACGAGCACCGTGAGTAGAAATAAAGTATTCTAAAATTGATAATCCTTCTTTAAAGTTAGATAAAATTGGATTTTCAATAATTTCACCACCACCTGCAGTAGATTTTTTAGGTTTTGCCATTAATCCACGCATACCGGTTAACTGGCGAATTTGCTCTTTAGAACCCCTTGCTCCAGAATCTAACATCATAAATACTGAGTTAAATCCTTGTTGGTCTTCACGTAAACGCTTCATAGAAAGTTCAGTTAAACGATTGTTTGTAGAACCCCAAATATCAACTACTTGATTGTAACGCTCTTTGTTTGTTAACATACCCATATTATAGTTAGCCATAATATTGTCAACTTGTGCGTTTGCATCAGCAATCATTGTGTGTTTTTCTGGCGGAATAATAATATCCCCTAAACTAAATGATAATCCTCCTTGAAATGCGAAATTATATCCCATTCCTTTCATGTCATCTAAGAATTTTCCTGCTGTAGGTACATCGGTAACTTTTAATATTTCACCAATAATATCTCTTAATGATTTTTTATTTAAAACCTCATTAACATAACCTGCTGCTTCTGGTACAACTTCATTAAATAAAACTCTACCAACAGTAGTTTCTATTATTTGATTTACTAATTCTCCTTCCTTATTAAAGTCTTTTGTTCTAACTTTAATACTTGCATTTAAATCAACAGATTTTTCATTAAAAGCAATTGTTACTTCTTCAGGAGAATAAAAAGTTAATCCTTCACCTTTAATTGGATATTCTGGTGTAGATTTTCTTTCTTTTGTCATATAATATAAACCAAGTACCATATCCTGTGAAGGTACAGTTACCGGAGCTCCATTAGCTGGATTTAATATATTATGTGATGCTAACATTAATAACTGACACTCTAAAATAGCCTCAGGTCCTAATGGTAAATGAACCGCCATTTGATCCCCATCAAAATCGGCATTAAATGCCGTACATACTAATGGGTGTAATTGAATTGCTTTTCCTTCAATTAATTTTGGCTGAAACGCTTGTATACCTAAACGGTGAAGCGTAGGTGCACGGTTTAACATTACAGGATGTCCTTTTAAAACATTCTCTAAAATATCCCATACAACTGGTTCTCTTTTATCTATAATTTTCTTTGCAGATTTTACTGTTTTTACAATACCTCTTTCAATTAGTTTTCTAATTACAAAAGGTTTGTAAAGTTCTGCTGCCATATCTTTTGGGATACCGCATTCGTATAATTTCAACTCTGGTCCAACAACAATTACAGAACGTGCAGAATAATCAACACGTTTACCCAATAAGTTTTGACGGAAACGTCCTTGCTTACCTTTTAATGAATCTGATAATGATTTTAATGGACGATTAGATTCAGTTTTTACTGCTGAAGATTTACGTGTGTTATCAAATAATGAATCTACTGATTCTTGTAACATACGTTTTTCATTACGTAAAATAACTTCAGGAGCTTTAATCTCAACTAATCTTTTTAAACGATTGTTACGTATAATTACTCTACGGTATAAATCATTTAAATCTGATGTAGCAAATCTACCACCATCTAATGGCACTAATGGACGTAATTCTGGTGGAGTCACCGGAATTACTTTCATTATCATCCATTCTGGACGGTTTTCTCTGTTTTTATTTGCATCTCTAAAAGATTCAACTACGTTTAATCTTTTTAAAGCTTCAGTTTTACGCTGTTTTGAAGTTTCAGTATTTGCTTTATGACGTAATTCATAAGATAATTCGTCTAAATCAATACGATTAAATAAATCAATCAAACATGATGCTCCCATTTTAGCAATAAACTTATCTGGGTCATTATCATCTAAATATTGATTTTCAACAGGGAAACTTTCAAGAATATCTAAATACTCTTCTTCTGTTAAGAAATCCATTTTTTGTAATGGTTCTCCTTCAGCATTTTTTGCTCCAGCTGGTTGAATTACTACATAACGCTCGTAGTAAATAATCATATCTAATTTTTTTGATGGTAAACCTAAAAGGTACCCCATTTTGTTAGGTAGCGATTTAAAATACCAAATATGAGCAACTGGTACAACTAAATTAATGTGTCCCACTCTATCTCTTCTAACCTTTTTCTCAGTTACTTCAACACCACAACGGTCACAAACAATTCCTTTATAACGAATTCTTTTGTACTTCCCACAAGCACATTCATAATCTTTTATTGGGCCAAAAATACGTTCACAAAACAATCCATCTCTTTCAGGTTTGTGTGTACGGTAAT
>Ga0209345_10000364_pt1 | contig 58872 bp, 52 predicted proteins | sample Cruoilmetagenom7_FD_187294 | JGI IMG/M metagenome (GOLD analysis project Ga0209345, IMG submission 187294) | Oil polluted marine microbial communities from Coal Oil Point, Santa Barbara, California, USA - Sample 7 (SPAdes) (version 2) | ecosystem: Environmental > Aquatic > Marine > Oil seeps ... | reverse complement strand
ACTTCAAGGGCGCGGCTCTGATGATCGACGCTCTCCCGAAGACCAAGGCCCTGATCGGCGACAAAGGCTATGAGGCTGACTGGTTCCGCTGCGCTCTGGCGAAACGCAACATCACCGCCTGCATCCCTTCAAAAGCCAACCGAAAAGTCCCGATCCCGCACGACAAACTGCTCTATCGCCAGCGCCACAAGGTCGAGAACATGTTCGGCAAACTCAAAGACTGGCGGCGCATTCACACCCGTTACGACCGATGCGCCCACACCTTCTTCTCCGCTATCTGCATCGCTGCAGCCATCATCTTCTGGATCGATCAATGTATCCTGAGCCTAGCTCACATGAAAGGGTCGGCTGAAATAGCCGCGTGGACCGCTTTCTGGCCAGCCTTCCCGCAACCTCGACTATTCTAAAGATTTGCGAATGCCGGAGGAAGTTCTCAAATATTTAAAGGAAGTGGCCCCCCGCCAGATCAGGCGGGGGGTTAATTTGCTAGGCGCCAAAGGTGCGCTGCCACCAGCCGCCGCGGCGTGGTTCAGCGGCTGTGTCGGATTGTGCTGTATCAGCCACCTCCGAGGTTGCCTGGGCCGGCTCTGCTTCCTTTGGGGCAGCTTTGGGCCGGGGCTTTGCCGGTGTCTTGCGGGCCGGCTTAGCCTTTGGTTTAGCCGTGGTTTCAGCAGCTGTATCTGTTTCGGCAGATGCCTCTGCCTCAGCTGGTGCATCTACTGTTTCCGCCTTCTTTTTCCGGGTCCGCTTGGGCTTCGGCGCGGGCGTTTCTTGCGCTGCGGCATCTGCATCAGCCGGATCGTCTGGGGCCGCTGCATCACTTGCAACCTTGCGGCTTCTGCTGCGGCGCACAGGCTTTGGCTTATCAGCTGGCGCGGTATCCAGCGGAGCCTCTGCTGCATCCGTTGCTGCGCCTGTATTGGCAGGTTCAGCATCAACCACTTTTTTGCGGCGTGAACGCGGCTTTGGTTTGGTTGGCTGCTCTGTTTCCTCAGCAGGTTCAACCGGGTTTGGCGCGGCTACCTCAGCCTCTGGTTTTCCAGCGGAGGCATTAGAGCCTCCATCATTAGCCCCGTTCTCTGGCCCATTTTCAGCGCCGCCTTCAAGGGTGGCTTCGCCATCACCGCCATCACCGCCTTCGCCATCAACGCCTTCGATGCCGTTTTCACCTTCGCCGCGGCCGCGGCCGCGCCGACGACGGCCACCACGCCGGCGACGTTTCTTAGGACGATCTTCCCCGTCCTCATCGTCTCTTGGGCCATCGCCTTGTCCATCATCAGCACGTTCGACTGAATTTGCCTGATTATCGTTAGTTTCTTCGGAATTGTCCTTTGGTTGATCGCCGCCAGACCTTTTGCGTCCGCGGCCACCGCGGCGGCGGCGGCGGGGCCGGTCCTCACCATCTGCATCGTCGCCATCATTGCGGCCCGTGCGCCCGCCTCGGCGGTCATCTGCGCTTTCGCCTTCTTCACTTTCATAATCGTCTTCAACGATGTCATCATCGTCTTGTTCGATCACAATCGGTGCAAATTTTGGCATTTCGGCCGGGCGTGGGCCGGAACTGGCCACGCTCATCTTCGCGCCTTCATCTTCGCCTTCGGGCAAGACTTCCACTCTCACACCATAACGAAGTTCGATCTCGGTCAGATCGGAACGCTTGGTGTTGAGCATATAGACTGCCGCCTCGGTGCTGGCGGACAGTGAGATGATGGTGCCGCGCCCCTTGGCTGCTTCATCTTCTATCAGGCGCAAGGCTGACAGGCCGGCACTCGATGCAGTGCGCACGAGGCCGGTGCCATCGCAATGCGGGCAATTGCGCGTAGTCGCTTCGAGCACGCCGGTGCGCAGACGCTGGCGGCTCATCTCCATCAAACCAAAGCTGGAAATGCGGCCAACTTGTATCCGCGCGCGATCATGCTTGAGCGCATCCTTCATCGCGCGTTCGACCTTACGGGTGTTGCTATTGTACTCCATATCGATGAAGTCGATAACAACCAGACCGGCCATGTCGCGCAGCCGCAATTGGCGGGCGATTTCACGGGCAGCTTCCAGATTGGTTGCGGTTGCCGTTGCCTCGATCCCGTGTTCTTTGGTTGAACGGCCAGAGTTAATGTCGATCGAAACCAGTGCCTCGGTCGGGTTAATCACCAGATAACCGCCCGATTTTAATTGGACTACCGGATCATACATGGCCCGCAATTGATCCTCTGCGCCGTAACGCTGGAACAGGGGGACGGGGTCTGAATAGGCTTTTACCCGGCGCGCATGGCTGGGCATCAGCAGTTTCATGAAATCCTTGGCGGCTTTGTAGCCATCTTCGCCTTCGACCACGACTTCTTCGATCTCGCGATTATAGATGTCGCGGATTGCCCGCTTAATCAGATCGCTGTCTGAATGGATCAAGGCAGGGGCGCTGGACCCCAATGTGCGTTCGCGGATTTCATCCCACAAGCGGGCAAGATAATCGAAATCGCGCTTAATTTCAGGTTTGGTCCGGGATAGTCCTGCCGTGCGGACGATCAGGCCCATATTCTTCGGAAGGCTGAGGCCGTCCACCACAGATTTAAGCCGCTTGCGATCCTGCGCGCTGGAAATTTTGCGCGAAATGCCGCCGCCATGGCTGCTGTTGGGCATCAGCACAGTGTAACGCCCTGCAAGGCTGAGATAGGTGGTGAGGGCAGCGCCCTTATTGCCGCGTTCTTCCTTTACAACTTGGACCAGTAAGACCTGGCGGCGCTGGATAACGTCCTGGATTTTGTAACGGCGGCGCAGTGCCATGCGCTTGGCGCGCACTTCATCAACCGCTTTTGCGCGGGTCCGGTTACCGCCTTGACGGCGGCCTTTTTGCCCGCGGCCGCGCCTGCGCCCACGGCCGCTTGGCTGGCCGCCTTCTTCGCTGCCACTTTCGTCAGCTTGATCAGAAGCGTCTTCGCCATCTGAATCGTCTTCGCCGTCTGAATCCTGATCGAGCTGGCCTTCCTCGATGGTGGCCACGTCATCCTTTTCAGATGTGTCGATTTCTTCAAGCCCATCTTCGGCCAGGTCTTCGACCAACGCTTCGGAGGATTCGTCCTCGGCGTCATATTCTTCGCCGGGTACATTGCCTTCATCTTCTTCGGCCGCCCGCAAAGCTGCTTCTTCGTCGGCCGCTTCGGCCTCTTCAGCCAGCAGCGCTTCGCGATCCTCTTTGGGGATCTGATAATAATCTGGGTGGATTTCGCTAAACGCAAGAAAACCATGTCGATTACCGCCAAAGTCGACAAATGCCGCCTGCAGTGATGGTTCAACCCTAGTTACCTTGGCGAGGTAGATGTTGCCTTTGATCTGCTTGTGTTCAGCAGATTCAAAATCGAATTCTTCAATTCGGTTGCCTTTGAGCACCGCCACCCGGGTTTCTTCCGAGTGGCGCGCATCGATTAGCATGCGCGTTGCCATTATTGTGTCTCCAGACGTATCCGGGCGGGGCAGGATGAAAAATCCGGCGAGCCAGTGGGATACGCGCTAATGTGTGTGAACCGATCGTCCCGGCGGGACGTGCGGCGATCTGAAACCGTTTCAGCCGAATTTTTGCGGTGAAACGGGGTGATGTGTCTGCAATTATGAGAACGCGCATTGTTTGCGCCGCCTGTTCTGCCCACGCCCCATCACAGCACTGTGGCTGTGTCGCTGGGGCGGAAGGTAGGCTTCTCATCTATGCATCAACCTGTAAAGGCGACGGGCGTCAGGCCCGAAGCTTGGTCCGGTTTCCCCCGTTAATGACTTTGCCGCAGCATAGTCACGAGTTCCGAGGGGCTTATTTCCGGTAAAGCTTGGCTAGCACTGCACGAATTGATGGGCAACCATATTGCGCGAAGCATGTTGCATATTTCCGCCCCATGATCGAAATGGGGCACCATTGAGACGGGAAACTGACATGTCGCTGCGGGCACAGCTATGGCTTATCTTTCTGGCACCAGTTCTGCTGGTTGCGGGTTTGTATGGTTTGGGCCTGAGTGTTCCTGTCCCGATTTTGGGGCGCGAATATGTGCTGCGATTATTGTTGCCCAATGCGGGTGAGGATCTTGATCTGCCCAAAGTCTATGGGCCGCAAGATAACAGCCGCCCATTGGTGGTGATTGATCCCGGGCATGGCGGCAAAGACCCCGGCGCCAGCGGCATTGGCTATAAAGAAAAAGATCTGGTGCTTGGTCTGTCCAAGGCTTTGCGCGACAAATTGGTTGAACAAGGCGGCATCAGGGTTGCTTTAACCCGCGAGGATGATTCCTTCCGCGTTTTGGAGGAACGCTTTGAAATTGCCCGAAGGCTGGATGCAGATCTGTTTTTGTCGGTCCATGCGGATTCTGGCGGCACCGGCAGCAATGCTAGCGGGGCCAGCGGGGCCAGTATCTACACCTTGTCCAACAAGGCATCGAGCGAAGCGGCCGCACGGTTCGCAGCGCGTGAAAACAGCGCGGATGCGGTAAATGGGGTTATTTTGGGCGGCCAAAGGGCGGATGTGAATGCCATTCTGGTGGAATTGTCGCAGCGCCGAATGCAAGAAGGTTCCAATGAATTTGCCGCATTGATTGTGCGCGAAGGCGCCGGCGCGCTGAAATTTCACCCACAAACCCGGCGTTCGGCAGAATTGGCAGTCTTAAAGGCGCCCGATGTGCCATCGGTTTTGTATGAATCGGGATTTATCACCAATCCGCAGGATGCTGCCCGCCTTGCCTCTGAGAAAGGCCGAGGCGACTTTGCCGAAGTGATGGCCCGCGCTGTGCGAATTTATTTCGCCCGCCAGTCCGGCAATCGCCAGTCTGGCAGCGGCCAATCTGGAACCTAGCGTCAGAAATTAGGGTGTAATGGCTCTGGTGTCGGATGAAATCCCCGTGCTAGAGGCTTCGTGAAATCATGGCCAACCAACCCACCCCTCAATCGTTTCGTTACCGTATTCGCCGCGATGCAAGCGGCGCGGCGGCATGGCTGCGCACCAATTGGCGCGAAAAGCGCGGGTTTCGCTGGGCGATGATGGCCCTGGGCATGGTGCTGGCCCTTTTCATTTTGGGCTGGGCGCTGCTGGGCCGGGGGCTTCCTGATGCAGAAACGCTGCTTGATTACGAACCGCCTTTGCCAACGGTTGTTCGCGGGATCGATGGCGAGATAGTTCATTCCTACGCCCGTGAACGCCGGGTGCAGCTGCAATATTCCGATTTGCCGCAAACATTGATTAATGCCTATCTTGCAGCAGAAGATAAGACATTTTTCAGCCATGGCGGGGTGGATATTACCGGATTGGCCGGCGCAGTGGTGGATTATGTGTCCAAGCTGGGCAGCGGCGAACGGGCCAAGGGTGGTTCAACAATCACCCAGCAGGTGGCCAAGAATATTCTGGTTGGCGATGAATATTCCATCACACGCAAACTGAAAGAAATGATCCTTGCCCGCCGCATCGAAGGCGTTTTAACCAAACAGCAAATTCTGGAATTATACCTCAATGAAATTCCATTGGGCCGCCGCAGTTTTGGCGTTCAGGCGGCATCGCGCGCTTATTTCGACAAGGATGTAGCCGATCTTGAATTACCGGAGGCAGCCTATCTGGCGATCCTGCCCAAGGCGCCTGAAACCTACAGCCGGGAAAAGAATTTCGGGGTCGCGCTTAAACGGCGCAATTTTGTGCTCGACCAAATGGCCCGCAATGATTTTATCACTGCCGCGCAGGCAGCAGATGCCAAAACAAAACCGCTGGGCATTGTTTCGCGGCGGTCGGAAACGCGCGCGGTTGGTGCTGGATATTTCCTTGAAGAAGTGCGCCGCCAGCTAATCGGACAATTTGGCGAAACGGCAGAGACTTCTAAGGACAGTGTCTATGGCGGCGGATTATGGGTCCGCACCTCGCTTGATCTACAATTGCAGCATGCAGCGCGCGATGCGCTGCGGGCAGGGATGCTGGCCTATCATGGCAAGCGCGGATGGGGCGGCCCCATCGCCACCCTCAAGCCATCTGACGGCTCTTTAAGCCGGCAATTGGCGAGCTCCTACCTTGGCATCAATTATAAAGATTGGCGTGTCGGGGTCGTCAGCGAACGGTCCGGGCCCAATGCGACCATTCTATTTGCCGATGGCAGCTCTGCCCCGCTAACCGCTTTTCCTAAGGTGATAAAGGTTGGCCATATCGTTGCTGCGGCCCCCAAGGGAACATCATATGAAGTTCGCACCATTCCTGAGGTTTCAGGAGGTTTTGTTGCACAAGCCCCCCAATCGGGCCGCGTGCTGGCCATGCAAGGAGGGTTTGACAGCCGCCTAGGGGCATTCAACCGCGCCACACAGGCAAAACGCCAGCCCGGCTCCACGATCAAGCCATTTGTTTATGCCACCGGGCTGGACAATGGCATGACCCCTGCAACCGAGGTGCCGGACCAGACCTATTGTTATTACCAAGGCTCAAAACTGGGCGAGAAATGCTTCCGCAACTTTGGCGGCGGTGGGGGCGGGGTTCACACCATGCGCTGGGGTCTGGAACAATCGCGCAATTTAATGACGGTGCATATCGCAATGGATGCGGGCATGGAAAATGTCGTGGAAACATTCGACCGTGTCGGGATCGGGAAATATAATCCCTATCCCGCCTTCGCATTGGGCGCCGGCGAAACCACCGTGCTAAAAATGGTCAATGCCTATTCAGCGCTGGCCAATCAGGGGCGCCAGCAAGAGGCAAGTGTCATTGATTATGTGCAGGACCGGCGCGGCAAAGTTATTTACCGCGCGGATAATCGCAAATGTGATAAATGTAATATGGCTCAGTGGGATGGAAAAGCCATGCCCCGCTTTGCCCCTTCGGGCAGCCAAGTTATGGATGCCCGCACCGCATTCCAGACGGTGCATATGTTGCAGGGCGTGGTCACGCGCGGCACCGCGGTAAGGCTGCGCGATCTAGACCTTCCCTTGTTTGGCAAAACGGGGACCACCAGCGGGCCAACCAATGCCTGGTTCGTTGGCGGGACACCGGAATTCATTGCCGGAACTTACCTTGGTTTTGACAATCCGCGCAATATGGGCGGCTATGTTCAAGGCGGGAATACTGCGGCACCAATTTTCAAACGTTTTGTGCGCGCCACGCAAAACCGCTGGAGCAAGGAGCCTTTCCTTGCGCCAAAGGGGGTGCGGATGGTGCGCGTTGACCGGGTTACGGGAAAACGGGTTTTTGGCGGAGAGGTAAGCGATGACCCCAAGGCCGAAGTGATTTGGGAAGCGTTCAAGCCTGATACCGAACCACCGCGCAGAACCCGGCAGGACGAAATCGAGGCGCGGCGTAAGCAAATTCTCGATTTCATCCGGCAGGCAGAGGAAGATCGGGCCGCGGCGGCAGGAAATGGCGGCAGAAATGATGTCCCAGCAGACTTTGTGGAAGAGCAAGGCGGGCTTTACTGACGGGCGTGGACTGTCGGCAATTCCCGATGCCGCAAATGTTCGGGAAATGACGCATTCATACTGCGATGCTTTACAATCAGGGCATGTGCGCTAAGCGGGCCGCCAATTTACGGAGAATTTGATCATGCGTGCCGAGGGGCAGGCCAATATTGACCGGATCGAAGCTGCGCTGGCGTTGGTGCGGCGTTCGCTTGATTGGGACCGGGCCTTGCGCCGGCTGGACGAGTTGAACGCGCGCGTTGAAGATCCGACCTTGTGGGATGATCCCAAGGCTGCCGAGGCAGTAATGCGTGAACGCCGCAGGCTTGAATCGGCCATCGGCACTGTTCAGCAGGTTTCTGCTGAAATGGCCGATGCCGTTGAATTCGTCGAAATGGGCGAGGCTGAGGGAGATGATGACGTTACCGCTGAAGGGCTTGCCAGTCTGGAACAGCTGGCGGACAGGGCTGATGCTGACAAGGTTCAGGCGTTGCTGGCGGGTGAAGCGGATTGCAACGACACTTATATTGAAATTCACGCTGGCGCAGGCGGGACAGAGAGCCAGGACTGGGCTGAAATGCTCCAGAGAATGTATACGCGCTGGGCTGAGCAAAAAGGCTTCAAGGTCGAATTGGTCGATTATCATGGCGGCGAACAAGCTGGGATTAAATCGGCTACGCTGCTGGTCAAAGGCGAAAACGCCTATGGCTATGCCAAAACTGAAAGCGGTGTTCATCGTCTGGTGCGGATCAGCCCTTATGACAGTTCTGCCCGGCGGCACACCAGTTTCAGTTCGGTGTGGGTCTATCCGGTGATCGATGACGATATCGATATCGATATTAACGAAAGCGACCTCAAAATAGACACCTACCGCGCATCAGGCGCAGGCGGGCAACACGTAAACACGACCGACAGCGCAGTTCGTATTACCCACCAACCAAGCGGGATCGTGGTGGCCAGCCAGAATGATCGTAGCCAGCATAAGAACCGCGCCACCGCGATGAATATGCTAAAGGCGCGATTGTTTGAAAAGGAAATGGCCGAACGAGAAGCCGCTGCATCGGGCGAATATCAGGAAAAGACCGAAATCGGCTGGGGCCATCAGATCCGCTCCTACGTATTGCAACCTTATCAGATGGTGAAAGATCTGCGCACGGGCGTAACGTCGCCTTCGCCTGATGATGTGTTGGACGGCGGGTTGGATGAATTTATTTCGGCCGCATTGGCGCAGCGCGTAACCGGTGAAACGGTTGAGGTAGAGGATGCAGAATGATTGTTCGTTCTGCCTTTATCATATTCGCACTATTGTCCGCCGCAGCGTGCGGGCCAAGCCAATCTGATAAGGGCCATTCCAACACGGGCCATTCCAATACGGGCCATTTCAGTACGGGCAGCACACAAAGTTCCGCTGATTTTCCCAAGCCTGATCGCCCGGTTTCTGCGCTTGATGCAAACCAAATTTCCACTGAAACGCAGCGCGATAGTGTGGGCGAAGCGCAAACGGTGATGGACCTTGCTGAAATTAAGCCCGGCATGACTGTGGCCGACATTGGTGCTGGTGAGGGGTATTATACTGTCCGGCTGGCGGCGCGGGTGGGCGCGCAGGGCCGGGTTCTGGCGCAGGACATTGATCGCGATGCGTTGCAACGTCTGGGCCGCAGGGTGGAACGTGAACGGCTCGACAATGTTTCGATCAAGCTGGGTGCACCGGATGATCCGCGTTTGCCTGAAAACAGCTTTGACCGGATATTCATGGTGCATATGTATCACGAAGTGCGCGAACCTTATGCGTTTTTGTGGAGGTTGTGGCCCGCCTTGCGCAAGGGCGGCCAGATTGTGGTGGTGGATGTTGATCGCCCCACAGATCAGCACGGGATTGATCCATTGCTGCTGTCTTGCGAATTTAGGCGGGTCGGTTTTGAATTGGTCGCGTTTAAGGATGCGCCCGAATTGGCAGGGTACTATGCACAGTTCAAGGCAGCCGCTACGAGACCGGAACCAAAAGATATACAACCGTGCCGGGGGTCGCCGGGCGGGGCAAACAATGCAGCTAGATAGGCTGCGCGAATGGGACAGTGAAAAATATGGCATTCAAGGGTCTTAGCCCGATCAATTATGGTGGCCGCGAAGTATGGCCGTTGATCGAAGGCGGTAAGGGTGTTTCGGCCACAAATGGCGCCAGTTCCGGTGCATGGGCGGCTGCTGGCGGTATTGGCACGGTCAGCGCAGTGAATGCCGATAGCTATGATGCCCAAGGCAATGTTATCCCGCAGGTTTACGACGCGGCGACCCGCAAGGAACGTCATGAACAATTGATCAGATATGCAATTGATGGCGCCACTGAACAGGTGAAACGCGCCTATGAAATGTCCAATGGCAAGGGCGCGATCAACATCAATGTCCTATGGGAAATGGGCGGCGCCCAAGCGGTGTTGGAAGGGGTGCTGGAGCAAACCAAGGGGATGATCACCGGTGTGACCTGCGGCGCAGGGATGCCCTATAAGCTGGCGGAGATCGCACAAGCTTACGATGTTCATTACCTTCCGATCATCAGTTCAGCGCGCGCATTTCGGGCATTGTGGAAACGCTCCTATCATAAGGTGCCGCATCTGATGGCGGCAGTGGTTTATGAAGACCCGTGGCTTGCGGGCGGACATAATGGGCTGAGCAATGCAGAAGACCCGCTATCACCTGAAGATCCGTATCCCCGGGTTGCCGCGCTGCGCGCCACAATGCGCAAAGAAGGCGTATCAGAAGATGTCGCGATCGTAATGGCGGGCGGCGTGTGGTTCTTGCGTGAATGGGAAAATTGGATCGACAACCCAGAATTGGGCCAGATTGCATTCCAATTCGGCACCCGCCCATTGTTAACGGCGGAAAGCCCGATCCCGCAAGGGTGGAAGGATATGCTGCGCACTGTTGAACCAGGCGATGTGTTGTTGCACAAATTTTCGCCCACGGGCTTCTATTCATCCGCTGTAAAAAACCCGTTCCTGCTGGATTTAATCCACCGTTCAGAACGCCAGATCCCTTATTCCAAGGCGGCATCGGATGAACATACCGCCCAGCTTGATGTCGGGGTGCAGGGCAAGAATTTCTGGGTCACGCCGCAGGACCGCGATCGGGCCAAGGCATGGTTTGGCCAAGGTTACACCGAAGCCGTCAAGACACCCGATGACACAGTCATTTATGTTACACCTGAAAGCCGCGACACGATCCGCAAGGATCAAAAGGATTGCATGGGCTGCCTGTCGCATTGCGGATTTTCATCGTGGAAAGACCATGATGATTACACGACCGGCCGGCTTGCCGATCCGCGCAGCTTCTGCATCCAGAAAACCCTGCAGGACATTGCCCATGGCGGCGATACGGATGATAATCTGGCCTTTGCAGGCCATACCGCATCGCGTTTCAAGCAAGACCCATTCTATTCCAACAATTTCACCCCCACGGTGAAGGAACTGGTTGACCGGATTTTGACCGGCGATTGAGGGTGCCGGGGGTGGAGGGTAACCCCCACCCCGGTAAATGTTGGCAAGTCAGGGCGGGAGCAGGATAGCGAAGGGATTAAACCTCGCTCAATCCATCTCCCATGCCCGTTCGCCGTGGCTGGTAATATCCAGCCCCTCGCGTTCTTCATCTTCGCTTACCCGCATGGGGAAAACCAGCGATACCATGAGCGCCAAGATCACACTTGCGACCGCGCTCCATAATGCAACGCCGCCAACACCGGCCAATTGTGCAACCAATTGCCGGCCCATATCCATGCCCTCTGCATAACCGGTGCCGCCGAAGGTTTCGGACAAAAGCACACCAAGAAGGATTGAGCCCAATATCCCGCCAACCCCGTGGACCGCGAAAACATCGAGCGAATCGTCAATATGCAGGCGCTGCTTGATCAACTGAATGGCGCCGTAGCAAACCAATGCTGCCAATATCCCCAGAACTATTGCCGCGCCGGGGGAAACAAAGCCTGCCGCCGGGGTAATGGTGGCCAATCCGGCAATGGCGCCTGTGGCCCAGCCAACACTGGTCGCTTTGCCAACCGTGAATTTTTCAACCAGCAGCCATGCAAGGGCCGCCACGCTGGCAGCCAGATGTGTGTTGATAATGGCTGATGATGCATCGTCAGTTGCCGCCAGCGCGGACCCGCCATTGAAACCGAACCAGCCGACCCACAACAGCGCCGCACCGGCCATGGTCAGCGCCGGTGCATGGGGCAACATGAGCTTTTGCGGGAAGCCTGTCCGTCTACCGAGTAATACTGCGATGACCAGTGCAGAAACACCAGCCGTGGTGTGAACCACGATCCCGCCAGCGAAATCGAGCACACCCATTTGCGCGCCCATGAAGCCGCCGCCCCACACCCAATGGGCGACAGGGGCATAAACCACCAGGCCCCATAAGGCGCAAAACCCGATTACCCAGGCAAACCGTGCACGGTCCACCCATGCGCCGACCATCAATGCCGGGGTAATCACCGCGAATGTCATTTGGAACAATGCAAAGGTGCTTTCAGGGATGGATAACCCGTCGCGCACATTGCCCAGATTGTTCAGCATCCATGCTTGCCCGCCGCCAAGAAAGCCGCTGCCTGAAACCTGCCCGAAGGCGAGTGTATAGCCCACCACGATCCACAAGACTGAAGCTGCCGCCGCAACCGCGCCAATTTGGAGCAGAACGGACAGGAAATTCTTGCCCCGCACAAGGCCGCCATAGAACAGGCCCAGACCAGGCAACGTCATTAGCAGCACCAACGCAGATGCGGTCAGAATCCAGGCGGTATCACCTGTATCATTCGCGGCGATCAGCTGGGCGTCGGGCATATTTGCCACGGCAAGCAGTTCAAACATCTAGATCCTCTCTCAAATCAATCCCTCCAACACCTGGTCGGGCGGGCGGTGCCCGTCCATCCAAAAGCGGATGTTGGCGATAACTTTTTCGCCTGACGCTTCTCGGCCTTCCATCGTCGCGCTGCCGATATGCGGCAAAGTCATGACGTTGGGATGGGCAATCAGGCGCTGGTCAACATGTGGTTCATCGCGATAAACATCGAGGCCCGCCCCAGCAAGGGCGCCAGTTTCGAGCGCCGCGATTAAGGCGTCTTCATCCACCAGATCACCGCGCGCGGTGTTAATTAGGCAGGCACCCGGTTTCATCAACCCGATCCTGTTTTTATCCATCAAACCGGTGGTCTTGTCGCTGGCGGGGCAATGCAACGATAAAATATCTGCCATTCCCACCAGATCGTCGATCTGTTCGACATATTCTGCCCCGAACATTGTTTCCAATGATTGGGGCAACCGGTTGCGATTATGATAGGCAATGGTCAGGCCAAAGGCGCGCGCACGGTAGGCAACCGCTTGGCCAATTCGGCCCATGCCCACAATGCCAAGCACTTTGCCCCCCAGCCGCCGGCCCAGCATTCCCGATGGCGCCCAGCCGGTCCATTCGCCGCGTCTGACCAATGAAACACCTTCGCGGATGCGGCGCGGCACACCGATGATCATCGACATCGCCAGATCGGCTGTATCGTCGGTAAAGACACCCGGAGTATTGGTGACGATGATCCCGCGCCGTTTGGCAGCGGCCAGATCAATATGGTCTGTGCCGGCACCGAAATTTGCAATCAGGCGGAGGCGGTCGCTCGCCGCTTCAATCAGGCCAGCATCAATGCGATCAGTCACGGTTGGCACCAGCACATCACAATCATTCATCGCCTGGGCGAGTTGATCGGGCGTTCGCGGTGTATCCTGGGGGTTGAGCTGAACATCGAATAATTCATTCATCCTTGCCTCTACCGCGGGCATTAGATGTCTGGTCACGATGACTTTGGGTTTGCCTGAAAAACGGCGGGAATCCTTGCGCAGAGTTTTGTCGGCGGCAAAGGCGGGGTCTTGAGGCATGATGTGCGCGCTAGGACGGGTTACCCTAGCGGGTCAAGCGGCAGGCGCAAACCAGATGTTCGCTTGGCGCTTGAAGCAGGGTGGGGGCAGGCTCTAAGGAATGGCTATGATTAACCGAATCTTTGTTGCCTTCGCGCTTTTGTTTCTGGCCTTTTGGGGGTCATCATCGGCATCGGCGCAGAACCGGGAAGTGCCCTATTGGGCGGTTATACGGTGGAGCGAAATGAACATGCGGGTCGGCCCCAGCGCGCAATATAGGATCGAATGGGTCTACCGCCGCGAAGGCCTGCCGGTGAAGATCGTGCGGGTGGTGGATGGCTGGCGGCTGATCCGCGATGCTGATGGGACACAAGGCTGGGTGGTTGCCCGTTCGCTGCGCCTTGAACGCGGCGGCGTTATTGTGGGTGATGGCCTGGCCGCAATGCGCGATATGCCTGCGGCCAATGGCAGACTATTGTGGAAAACTGAACCAGGGGTGGTCGGAAAACTGGGCGAATGCGAAGCAGGCTGGTGCCAATTTGATGTCGCGGGCCGCAAAGGCTGGATCGAGGCAGGCCGACTGTGGGGCGAGGGCCAGCCCTGATTTTTCCAGCCCTGATTTTTGAAGTCTGATCCGATATGAAGATCGGCCGGTTAGCAAACGCCCCCATTGTGGACATTTCGGCCGATAATGACACATGTTCGTGCTGGACGTCGTTGCGGGAATAATCAGCTTCAAAGTAGACATTAGGTCGAACAAGCCCGTACCGCTGAAATTAAGTTCGAGTCAGTCGATAGGTGCCGATAGGTTAGGTCATGAACTTCTCTTGGAAAATTGCCCTTTTACTAATTGGCGTAGCCTCGCTTACGATCCGAGCCCTGTTTGATAGCGATTTTGGCAACGGCACACTGCTATATATTGTCGTCCCGTTTGCAATTTCGCTGGTGCTCGCCTTTTTCACAAAAAGCAGCGAGAAAACTTCGACAATCAAGCGGTACTTTAACCATTTGCGCATCGCGACGATCATTTTTCTCGCCACTTCAGTTGTGCTTTTCGAGGGCTTCATCTGTGTTCTGATGTTCATGCCGATCTACTACCTGTTTGTGTCAATCGGCTTCTTCTACATGTGGCTTGTGCGTGGTCGCCATGACGATGATGCAAATGATAAGGCGCGGAATGTCTTTCGCGTTGCTACCCTCCCCACAATTGTGCTGGTGCTGGCAAGCGAGGGATTGATACCTGCAACCACCACAGAGCGATTTGGCACTGCAACCTTAATTGCAGAAAGTTCGCTTTCAGTTGCTGAGTTGCAAGAGAATATGGCCCTCCCGATCAAGTTTAACGCCGACCGCCACTGGTTCCTAAAACTGTTTCCGATGCCCGATTCTGTGGAAGCGAGCAGCCTTACAGTTGGCGACATTCATAAGCTGCACTTCACGTATAAACGCTGGCTGTTCACAAATTCACATGAGGGGGAAATGCATGTACGAATTGCGAAAGTTTCGCCTGAACATGTCCGCACTGAAATCACCCGCAACGACAGCTATCTCGCCAATTACATGGACATCGATGGCACCGATATTCGCTTCACTGCGCTAACTAACGGTGGCACACGTGTGGCATTGACCGTGAGATACGAGCGAAAGCTCGATCCGGCATGGTATTTTGGACCTATGCAGCATGTTGCAGCGCGCGAAAGTGCTCGACAATTTCTCAGAGACATTATTATGCGGCATCCAGTTGAGGAGAGCCAAGATGGGGCGTGATCTGCAAAGTGGCAGCGCCGCTTTCAAAGTAAATTCGCTGACTGATCTGGAAACTGCTGACCCTGCGGCCGGGAGTGTTGTTTGGGATGCCCCGCGCTCCATTTGGAATATGAGTTTTCTGTTTGGAGCAATCATCCTTGCACCGTTTTTCTTCACTTGGGGCGCTTTCGCAACCTTCCTTGCATTGTCGGCGGTGACATTATGTGCCGGACACTCGGTCGGCTTCCATCGCCGCTTGATTCATCGCAGTTTCGAATGCCCGAAATGGCTTGAGCGTAGCATGGTCTATTTGGGGGTGCTGGTTGGTATGGGCGGCCCGATTTGGACCATTGGCCTTCATGACAGCCGTGATTGGGCACAGCGTGAGGAGAGCTGTCACTGGTTTCTCCGGCACGGAAAGCCGCTTTGGATCGAAGGGTTCTATTATCTAAATTTCAAACTCATCCTCGACCGCCCACCTGGCTTCAATCCGGGACAGGAAATTGCGGGTGATCCATTCTACCGGTTCCTTCAAAACACATGGATGCTTCATCAAATTCCCTTGGCAATCATCCTTTTTGCGGTTGGCGGATGGCCGTGGGTGGTTTGGGGTGTGATCGTGAGGGTGGCAGCCTGCACCACGATGCATTGGTTCATATCCTATTTTGCACATAGCCAAGGCCCACAGGATTGGCACCTTGATGGCGCAGCATTGCAGGCGCACAATGTTCCGATACTAGCTATCCCGACGATGGGAGAGAGCTGGCATTGTAATCATCATGCCTTTCCGCGCTCCGCCTCACATGGGCTTTATCCCGGGCAGATTGACCTAGGTTTCCAGTTCATTCTCCTACTCGAAAGAATGGGATTAGCTTGGGATATTAAACTGCCAGCCAACCTTCCTCCGCGCCCGGGTGTTACTCCGCTCACAGACCGCGCGTTGACAATTGCCGCGCCTGGACAGGCAGAATTGTCTGGCAGCAAACCGAAACGGGTCAGCGATGACTGATGGTGTTGAGGCCGATGTTGAACAATTCCGTCGGAGCAATAATTTCGACCTAAGGGATGAAACATCAGCCATCTGGATCGCGACGCTTGGTCCGCTAGAATTACCACTTCCCAATTTCCGGTGGCGTCGAGAAATATTGGCCCAGCATGACCGTCATCATTTGATTACCGGATATGACACCAGTCCAAGAGGAGAACTGCTCGTCGCGGCTTGGGAAGTTGGTGCGCGATCATATCAGGATTGGCGAGCGATGGCCTTGTGCCGATTTCTCTGCCTGCTCGGGTTCATTCGATACCCATTGCAGACTTGGGCTGCATATCGAGCAGGCAAGACGGTGAACGTGTAGCTCTCGCCGGCCAATTCAGTGCCAATTTAGTGGTTTTCTCGCAATCCTATCACTGGCCTCGAAAGCACTGCGGTTTGATGCTCGCTTTACGCCCAACTTCCGGCGATCCAGCCGAATGCAGCCAACCCAAAAAGCAGTTGTTCAGCCTATGGGCTAAGGTTGGGTGTTTGACGCAATCATAATGCGCGGTGTGGTTTGATGGCTCCCTTGGTGGAGCAAGGGAGCCATCAAACAATGGTATTGTTAGTCGCTGATATTACGCGGATTTAACCGGCGGTTTAGGGCAGTTCAATGGCCACTGCGGTTGCTTCTCCGCCGCCAATGCACAGGCTGGCAATGCCGCGCTTTTTCCCTTGCATTTTTAGGGCGTTAATCAGTGTTACGATGATCCGTGTGCCACTGGCGCCGATTGGGTGGCCAAGGGCTGTCCCGCCGCCATTCACATTGATTTTATCATGCGGGATGCCGATGTCGCGCATCGCGAACATGGCAACGCAAGCAAATGCTTCGTTCACTTCCCACAGATCAACATCGCCAACGGCCCAGCCGGTTTTTTCCAGAAGTTTCTTGATTGAACCAATGGGGGCAACGGTGAATTTCGATGGCTCTTGTGCATGGGCAGCCGCCGCGACAATCGTTGCCAGCGGGGTATATCCCTTGTCGCTGGCCACGCTGGCACGGGTGAGCACAATCGCAGCAGCGCCATCAGAGATTGAACTGGATGTTGCCGCTGTAATCGTGCCGTCTTTGGCAAAGGCGGGGCGCAGGTTTGGGATTTTATCCGGCTTGCCGCGGCCTGGTGCTTCGTCCGTATCGACAACCACATCGCCGCCGCGTGTGGACATTGTTACCGGCACCACTTCATCGGCAAATGCGCCGCTGGCAATTGCGGCATTGGCGCGGCGAAGCGATTCAATGGAATAATCGTCCATCGCTTCGCGGGTTAATTGATATTCATTCGCTGTATCCTGCGCGAAAGTGCCCATTGCGCGGCCCGGTTCATAGGCATCTTCCAGCCCGTCGAGGAACATGTGATCATAGGCGGTGTCATGCCCGATGCGCGCGCCAGAGCGATGTTTTTTGAGCAGGTAGGGCGCATTGGTCATGCTCTCCATCCCGCCTGCAACGATCGTATCGACAGCGCCGCAAGCCAATGCCTCGGCCCCCATGATTACGGTTTGCATTCCTGAACCGCACATTTTGTTCACGGTTGTTGCTTCCACCGATAGTGGCAGGCCCGCTTTTAATGCTGCCTGGCGGGCAGGGGCCTGACCAAGCCCGGCTGGAAGAACGCAGCCCATGTATATCCGTTCCACATTTTCGCCTGCAACGCCGGATCGCTGGACAGCAGCCTCCACCGCGGCGGCGCCCAAATCAATGGCGGATGCATCGGACAATGCGCCCTGCATCCCGCCCATGGGCGTGCGGGCATAGGACAGAATTACGATCGGATCAGCGGCGGAAAATTGAGTCATGGCGGCGGGCCTTTTGCAAATGTTGATTTCGGGATGCTCTGTAATGCTGCGCTGCGGCAAAGGCAAATGTCATCTGGGGCAAGCCGGATTGCGCACGCTTGTCATTGCGCGGCTTGTGGTGGAGGGTACGTTCAAAGCAAACTGACGGAGTGCGGGCATGGCCGAAAATCGCAGAGCTGAAATGCCGGAAAACCCTGAAATGCAGGCCATCCTTGAAATGCAGCGCCGGGCATTCATCGATGCGCGGCCCGAAACCTTGTCAGTCCGCCGCGACCGGATCAAACGGGCGATTGCTTTATTGGTGGACCATGCAGATGCATTGTGCGCGGCGATGAGCGATGATTTTGGCAACAGGAGCATCAGTCAAAGCATGATGACCGACATTGTCGGATCAGTGAATTTCGGCAAATATTGCCTCAAACACATGGGTAAATGGGCCCGTCCGGAAAAACGAAAGATGCAATTTCCGCTGGGCCTGCTGGGTGCGAAAGCGCAGGTCCGTTACCAACCCAAGGGTGTGATCGGTATCATGGCCCCATGGAATTTCCCGGTCCAATTATCGTTCAATCCGCTGATGCAAATTTTAGCGGCAGGTAACCGCGCGATGATTAAGCCATCCGAATTTACCGAGGCGACATCGGAATTGATGGCAAAATTGATGGGCCAATATTTTCATCCTAGCGAAGTGGCGGTGATTACCGGCGGCCCCGCAGCCGCGCAGGCGTTTTCGTCGCTTCAGCTTGATCATCTGGTCTTTACTGGATCAACCGCAACCGGCCGAAAGGTGATGGAGGCAGCAGGGCGCAATTTGGTTCCCGTTACGCTGGAGCTGGGCGGTAAATCGCCCGTTATTGTGGGGCGCAGTGCAGATATTTCCAAGGCGGGTGAACGGATCGCTTTGGGCAAGATGATGAATGCCGGGCAAATATGCCTTGCACCTGATTATTTGATGGTGCCCGAAGAAAACGAAGATGCCGTGATCGAAGGGGTCCGGCGCGGCGTGCATAAGATGTATCCGGCACTGCTGGACAATGATGATTATGCCTCTGTGGTCACCGATCAACATTTTGACCGTTTGCAGGCAATGATTGACGATGCCCGGTCCAAGGGCGCCCAAGTGATCGAGATAAACCCCGCCAAGGAAGATTTTTCAGGCACCAACGCCCGTAAAATGCCGCTAACAATCCTGCGCGGTGTTACGCAAGATATGCAGGCCATGCGCGAAGAGATTTTTGGCCCCGTTCTGCCGGTGATGCGGTATAAGGCGGTGGATGAAGCGATTGATTATATTAATGATCATGATCACCCGCTTGGCCTGTATTATTTCGGCGCGGACGTTGATGAGCAAGAGCGGGTCCTCAAACGCACTGTTTCAGGCGGGGTGACCATTAACGATGTGATTTTCCATGTATCGATGGATGATCTGCCATTTGGCGGGGCCGGGCCATCAGGTATTGGCGCCTATCATGGGCCGGAAGGTTTCCGGCAATTTAGCCATGCGCGCTCTGTCTATACCCAGCCGGGGCTGGATATTGCCGCCCTTGCCGGAATTAAGCCGCCTTATGGCAAGAAAACAGCGGCCGTGATCGCCGCGCAATTGAAGAAATAGTTCGCGCAAAACACCTAGGTGCTGGGCGTAAGTGCGGAATTGCAAGCTATGCTGGGGGTATTTCAATGCCGCGCCCCTTGCGAAGCGCGGGGCAGGGGACTAGGGCGCGCCTATCCTTTTGATAGCCAATCGAGTCAGCCCCTTGGTCGATCTCAGCCAATATTTACCGATTTTAATTTTCATGGCCATTGCGGTGGGTTTATCCACTGCATTTGTGTTTCTGCCGATGGGCGTCTCGCGCCTTACGGGGACGCATAATCCCAATACTGAAAAACTGAGCGAATATGAATGCGGCTTTCCCGCATTCGAGGATTCGCGCGGGCAGTTTGATGTGCGTTTCTATCTGGTGGCAATTTTGTTCATCATTTTTGATCTGGAGGCGGCATTCCTGTTCCCGTGGGCCGTTAGTCTGGATGTGACCGGCTGGCCGGGTTGGATCACGATGATGGTCTTCTTGTTCGAATTGATCATCGGTTTTGCCTATGCATGGAAAGTAGGAGCGCTCGAATGGGAGTAGTGGACGGGCTTCCCGCAGCGGCCCAGCCTGGGGCTATGCTCCAGCCGGATGCTGATTATTTCAAGGCCATGCAGGCAGAGGTGAATGACAAGGGCTTCCTTGTCACCAACACCGAAGATCTGTTCCAATGGGCCCGCACTGGCAGCCTGTGGTGGATGACCTTTGGTCTTGCCTGCTGCGCGGTTGAAATGATCCATGTCAGTATGCCGCGTTACGATATGGAACGTTTTGGTATTGCCCCGCGCGCTAGCCCGCGCCAATCCGATGTGATGATTGTTGCAGGCACATTGTGCAATAAAATGGCCCCAGCGCTGCGCAAAGTTTACGATCAGATGTCTGATCCCAAATATGTGATCAGCATGGGTAGCTGCGCGAATGGCGGCGGCTATTATCATTACAGTTATTCAGTCGTGCGCGGCTGCGACCGGATTGTGCCGGTTGATATTTATATTCCAGGCTGCCCGCCAACAGCAGAGGCATTGCTGTATGGTGTAATGCAATTGCAGCGCAAAATCCGGCGTAGCGGGACAATTGAACGATGATAGGCTTGCGTTAGAATGGCTGTTCTCCACTCTGCCCCGAAAATCACCTCCAACGAAGGTGTTGCAGCCGCCCTATCGGGCGCGCTGGGTGATATGCTGCTCGCGGCCAAGGAAGAGCATGGCGAGATCGTACTGACGGTAAAACGCGGCAGTATCGAATCTGCTTTGCGTCTGCTGCGCGATGATCACGAATATCAGCAATTAATGGAAATGGCCGGGGCGGATTATCCTGATCGGGCAGAACGTTTCGAAGTCGTCTATATGCTGTTGTCGCTGACCAAGAACCACCGCGTGATGGTGAAAGTTTCCACTGACGAGGCATCTTCGGTTCCGACAGTTACCACGCTGTGGCCCAATGCCGGCTGGCTCGAACGCGAAGTGTTTGACATGTACGGCGTGCTGTTTGCAGGCAATAGCGATCTGCGCCGCATCCTCACCGACTACGGTTTCGAAGGGCACCCCTTCCGCAAGGATTTCCCGCTTACCGGCTATAATGAACTGCGTTATTCTGAAGAAGAAAAACGGGTTGTTTATGAACCTGTCGAACTGGCGCAGGATTTGCGGCAATTCGATTTCATGAGCCCGTGGGAAGGTGCAGAATATGTCCTTCCTGGTGATGAGAAAGCTGCCGCCACAGCCGATGGTGGAGAGAAATCATGACCCTTCAGCTTGAACAATCGCCGACTACTGGCGATGAAGTGATCAATAATTACACGATCAATTTCGGGCCGCAACATCCCGCCGCGCATGGCGTGTTGCGGATGGTTATGGAATTGGACGGCGAGATTATCGAGCGGATTGATCCGCATGTCGGACTTTTGCACCGAGGCACAGAAAAACTGATCGAGCAGAAGACCTATTTGCAGGCGCTGCCCTATTTTGACCGGCTCGATTATTGTTCGCCCCTGTGTCAGGAACACAGTTATGTGCTGGCGATCGAGAAGCTGCTTAACGTCGAAGTGCCGCAGCGCGCGCAATATCTGCGGGTTTTGTTCGCAGAATTAACCCGCATTTCTAACCACATGCTCAACATCGGTGCCCACGTGATGGATGTTGGCGCGATGACGCCCAATTTGTGGGTGTTTGAATTGCGCGAAGATTGCATGAATTTCTTTGAACGCGCCAGCGGCGCGCGGATGCACAGCGCATGGTTCCGCCCGGGCGGCGTACATCAGGATGTGCCGCTGAAATTGCTCGATGATATTGGCGAATGGGTTGATAATCGTCTGCCCGAATTGTTCGGCGATGCGATGAGCCTGGTGACAGACAACCGCATTTTCAAACAGCGCAATGTCGATATTGCGATTGTTTCTAAGGAAGATGCGATTGCCTGGGGCTTTTCTGGCCCAATGATCCGTGCTGCGGGCGTGCCGTGGGATTTGCGCAAATCGCAGCCCTATGACGTTTATGCCAAGATGGATTTTGAAATCCCTGTCGGCACCAATTCTGATTGCTACGACCGTTTTATGGTTCGGGTGAACGAGGTTTATCAGTCAGCCAAGATCATCAAACAATGCCTCGCTGAAATGCCAGAGGGGCCAATTGCCAGTGATGACCGCAAAGTCAGCCCGCCCAAGCGCGGCGAGATGAAGCAGTCGATGGAAGCATTGATCCACCACTTTAAACTCTACACCGAAGGGTTCCACGTTCCTGCCGGCGAAGTTTACGTTGGCACTGAAAGCCCCAAGGGTGAATTTGGTGTTTATCTGGTCAGTGATGGGTCGAATAAACCCTATCGCTGCAAGATCCGCCCGACGGCATTTTCCCATCTTCAGGCGATGGATTTCATGAGCAAGGGCCATATGCTGCCTGATGCGACTGCGATCCTTGGCGCTATTGATGTGGTGTTCGGGGAGTGTGATCGGTGATCGTGCGCGAACTGTTTATTTTTATCGCAGCAATGGCAGCTTTTGCATCGGCAACGGCCGCCTATCTGACGGTTTTTCACGGCGGCGCCAGCATGAAGGAAATTCTCTCTACGGCATTTGCTGCCACCATTGGCCTTTATCTGGGCCGTTATATCGAACGGAGGCTGTCTCATGGCTGATCGTCACACAGCGCCCGTCACGCCCGAATTGCGCGCGCGCTGGGGGTCTTTTGTCTGGACGGATGAAAACACCGCAAAAGCGGATAAATTCATCGCATCTTATCCCGATGGCCGCCAGAAATCAGCGGTGATGCCGCTGCTTGATCTGGCGCAGCGTCAGGTTGGCGCGGAAACCGATACGCAGGGCTGGTTGCCAATGCCGGTGATCGAATATGTTGCGAAATATCTGGGTATGCCGGTCATTCGGGTTCTCGAAGTAGCCACTTTCTATTTCATGTATAACCTTGTTCCTGTGGGTAAATTTCATGTCCAAGTATGCGGCACAACGCCTTGTATGCTGCGCGGATCGGACGATATTATTGCCGCCTGCAAAACACGCGGGATGCAAAAGGGCAAGGTTTCTGCCGATGGTTTGTGGACCCTCACCGAAGTGGAATGCATGGGCAATTGCGCGACCGCGCCGATGGCCCAGATCAATGACGGAAATTATGAAGATCTGACCGTTGAACGTCTTGATGCGGTGCTGGATGCGCTTGCAGCGGGGAATGCGCCACCAGAAGGCACGCAGGAGCCGGGGCGCCACACATCAGAGCCGAGCGGCGGGCCCACTTCGCTCAAAGAAATGGTCGATGCCAATCATGATTACCGGAAGGATTGGTGATGGCCGGTGTGATCGCCCTGGTAATCGCCGCGTTAGTTGGAATAGGCGGCGGCACATATCTACGCTTTCAGGGTGAAGGCGGGGGCACTGCATTGATAGTTATGGGCGCGATTTTCATCATTCCAGCCATGCGTAATTATTCGAAATTGAAGAAGGGCGGCAATGATGCTCGCTGATAAGGACCGCATCTTTACCAACGTCTATGGGTTCCAGCCATGGAACCTTGATGCTGCGCAAAAACGCGGTGATTGGGATGATACCAAGGCTTTGATCGCCAAGGGGCAGGACACAATCATCGACGAGATGAAGGCATCGGGCCTGCGCGGGCGCGGCGGGGCAGGGTTTCCCACCGGCCTCAAATGGTCGTTCATGCCTAAGGAAAGCAAAGATGGCCGCCCCTCTTTCCTAGTTATCAATGCCGACGAATCAGAGCCGGGTTCGTGCAAGGATCGGGAAATTATCCGCCACGATCCGCACAAATTGATTGAAGGCGCGCTGATTGCCGGTTTCGCGATGCGCGCGCGCGCCGCCTATATCTACATCCGCGGCGAATATATCCGCGAAGCGCAGACATTGCAGGCCGCGATTGACGAAGCATATGGTGCTGGATTGATCGGCAAAAATGCATGCGGGTCAGGGTATGATTTCGATGTGTTTATGCACCGCGGCGCAGGTGCATATATTTGCGGTGAAGAAACGGCGATGATCGAAAGCCTGGAAGGCAAAAAAGGCCAGCCGCGCCTGAAACCGCCATTCCCGGCGGGCGCGGGCCTGTATGGTTGCCCGACCACGGTAAACAATGTCGAAAGCATCGCGGTCGTGCCCACGATCCTGCGGCGCGGGGCCTCATGGTTTTCCAGTTTCGGTAACGAGGGAAATCACGGCACCAAACTGTTCCAGATCAGCGGCCATGTTGAAAAGCCCTGCGTGGTCGAAGAAGAAATGAGTATTTCGTTCGAGGAATTGATCGAGAAACATTGCGGCGGCATTCGGGGCGGCTGGGATAATCTGCTGGCGGTGATCCCCGGTGGTTCCTCTGTTCCGTTGGTTCCGGCGGACCAAATCCGGCACGCGCCAATGGATTTTGACGGGCTGAAAGCTGTCGGCTCAGGCCTTGGCACAGCGGCGGTGATCGTGATGGACAAATCCACTGACATTGTCCGCGCCATTTCGCGCCTCAGCTATTTTTACAAGCATGAAAGCTGCGGCCAATGCACCCCATGCCGCGAAGGCACAGGCTGGATGTGGCGCATGATGGAACGTTTGCGCACCGGCGATGCGGCAATTGAAGAAATTGATATGCTGCAACAAGTGACCAAGCAGGTCGAAGGCCACACTATTTGCGCGCTTGGCGATGCAGCAGCGTGGCCGATTCAAGGCCTGATCCGCCACTTCCGGCCAGAGCTGGAACGGCGCATTCACGAGCATAATGCCCAATTTGCGGAGGCAGCGGAATGACTTCAAAACGTGTGATCATATTAGTAGCTTGCGCCTCGGCTGCCATAGGGTTTCCGGGCGTGTTTGCGCAGGCCCAAACAGATCCTGCCCAAACAGATCCTGCCCAGACGGATACTGATGCCCAGCTTGGCAAAAAGATCCCGGCCACGGTTGCAGCGCCTGAGCAACCGCAGGAACAATCCGTTGAGGCTGCATTGGTGCAATGTATCTGGGATAAAGATCCCGATTTGGTTTTGGCTATTCGTGATGCCGCTTCGCAGGAAGCGTTTATGGCTGCATTTAAACGGGGCTTGGCCCTGTGTGCATATCCAGAAACGAAATCCTACAGTATGGGGCGTTTTTTTGGCGCGGTAAAAGCATTAGCCGGACCGCCGGAGTATGAAGATTAATGCCTAAAGTCACCGTAGATGGACAGGAATTGGATGTCCCCGCAGGCGCAAGCGTCCTTCAGGCGTGCGAGCTGGCGGGGAAGGAAATTCCTCGTTTCTGCTATCATGAACGGCTGAGCATTGCGGGCAATTGCCGCATGTGCTTGGTCGAGGTGAAGCCGGGGCCGCCCAAGCCGCAGGCATCCTGCGCGCTTCCAGCTGCCGAGGGGCAGGAAATCCGCACCGATACGCCGATGGTGAAAACTGCGCGCGAAGGGGTGATGGAATTTCTGCTGATTAATCATCCGCTGGACTGCCCGATTTGTGATCAGGGCGGGGAATGCGATTTGCAGGATCAATCCGTCGCCTATGGCCGCAGCGCCAGCCGGTATGACGCGAATAAACGCGCGGTGACCGAAAAATATATGGGGCCGCTGATTAAAACAGCGATGACCCGCTGCATCCATTGCACCCGCTGCGTTCGTTTTTCCGAAGAAATCGCGGGCGTGGATGAAATTGGCGCGCTTTACCGCGGTGAAGATATGCAGATCACCACTTATCTGGAACAGGCCGCGCGCCACGAACTTTCCGCCAATGTGATCGATTTGTGCCCGGTTGGCGCGCTGACATCGCGCCCCTACGCGTTTGAAGCGCGGCCGTGGGAATTGAAAAAAACACTCAGCATTGATGTGTCCGATGCAGTGGGCGCGAATATCCGCCTGGATAGCCGGGGGCGCGAAGTAATGCGCGCATTGCCGCGCAACAATGATGATGTGAACGAGGAATGGCTGTCGGATAAAGGCCGCTACATGGTCGATGGGCTGACCAAGCGCCGTCTCGATAAAGTATGGATCCGCCAAAAGAGCAAGGGCGCGCGCGGCAAGCTGGTGCAAGCTGGCTGGGATGATGCATTCAAGGCCATTGCTGGGGCCAAGCCGGGCAAGAATATTGCCGCGATTGCTGGCGACATGGTGGATTGCGAAACGATGTTTGCGGCCAAGGCGCTGCTTGGCGCAATGGGCAGCAAACTGCTCGAAGGGCGCCAGACGGGGATGGATTATGATGTGTCCAACCTTGCCGCCACAGTTTTCAATTCAACATTGGCCGGAATTGAAACCGCTGATGCAATCCTGATCCTGGGCAGCCAAGTCCGCTGGGAAGCGCCGCTGGTGAATGTTCGGCTGCGCAAAGCGGCCAAGAATGGCGCCAAGGTGTTCGTGGTTGGGCCGGAATGGGAAACGACCTATCCGGCAGAGTTTTTGGGCGAGGATGCCGGTATTCTGGGCAAATTACCCAAGGCCGTTGCCGATGCCTTCAAAGGGGCGCAGCGCCCGGCGATCATTATTGGCGGCGGGGCGCTGGCCAGTGGCGCGCTTGGCGCCGGGCTGGCGTTTGCGGAGAAATTCAAGCTGGTGAAAGACGGCTGGAATGGATTCAATGTTCTGCACATGGCAGCCGCGCGGATCGGCGGTTTGATGCTCGGCTATGCGCAAAAGGGCGGCATGGCTGATATCGTCAAGGCGAAACCCAAAGTGATTCTGTCACTAGGCGCAGACGAGATGGATTTTGAACAATTTGCCGATAGCCTGAAGGTCTATATCGGCCACCACGGCGATAAGGGCGCCCATGCGGCGGATATTATCCTGCCTGCGGCCAGTTATGCTGAAAAAGATGGCACCTACGTCAATACTGAAGGGCGGGTGCAATATAGTGAGAAGGCTGTGTTTGCGCCGGGCGATGCCCGCGAGGATTGGACGATTTTACGCGCATTGGCAGATGCGCTGGGCGTGAAAGTTGGGTTTGATAGTTTTGCCGAATTACAAAGCGCGATGATTAAGGCCGTCCCTAGTTTGGGCGAAGAAGGTTTGGCTGACTTTGGCGAACTACCGAAGGCGGATACCAAGGCCAAGGCGCAAGGCGCGATCACCTATCCGATTAAGGATTGCTACCTCACCAACCCCATCGCCCGCGCCAGCGCGACGATGCAGCGCTGTTCGGCTGAATTGCTGCATGGCGAAGAGATGCGGGAGGCGGCACAATGAAACCGATTTCCAATTTTGATTTCGCTATGCAATCCATAATGGGCGCAGACCTGGGGTGCTGGGCATGACCGATTTTTTCCAATCATGGGGCATGACCTACGAAGCGGCTTGGTTGATTGCGACCATTTCGGGCATTTTGCTGATTGCGCTGCCGCTGATGCTGGCTGTTGCGATGATCATTTACGTTGATCGCAAGGTTTGGGCGGCCATGGCATTGCGGCGGGGGCCAAATGTGGTTGGGCCCTTTGGTCTGCTGCAATCCTTCGCAGACGGGCTGAAGGTATTCCTGCAAGAAACCATCATTCCCAGCGCGGCGAATAAGGGTTTGTTCCTGATCGCCCCGATTGTGACCTTTACTGTGGCGCTGCTGGCTTGGGCGGTGATACCATTCGGGCCAGATGCGGTGCTGGCGGACATTAATGTTGGCCTGCTGTATGTTTTGGCGATCAGTTCGCTGGGTGTTTACGGCGTGGTTGTGGCTGGTTGGGCATCCAATTCAAAATATCCGTTCTTTTCCGCCATGCGCGCCGCCGCGCAGATGATTTCTTATGAAGTTTCGATCGGGTTCATCCTGATCTGCGTTGTATTATGGGCCGGCACGTTCAACATGAACGGCATTATCGAGGCTCAGCGCGGGCATGGGCTGGGCATCGTCAATGCATTCGCATTCAATATTCTGCTGTTTCCATTGTGGGTGATGTTCCTTATTTCCAGCCTGGCGGAAACCGCGCGCGCGCCCTTCGATCTGACCGAGGCAGAATCCGAACTCGTCGCGGGTTACCAGACCGAATATAGCTCGATGAGTTTTGCGCTGTTCTGGCTCGGTGAATATGCAAACGTGCTGCTTATGTGCGCGCTGAATGCAATTTTGTTTTTTGGTGGATGGTTGCCGCCGCTCAATGTGGATTGGTTGCCGGGATATTACATTCCAGGCTGGATCTGGCTGTTCGGTAAAATCTTCTTTTTCTTCTTCGTCTTTAGCTGGGTAAAGGCCACTGTGCCGCGCTATCGCTATGACCAGCTGATGCGGCTTGGGTGGAAGATATTCCTGCCGCTAAGCTTGCTGTTTGTTGTGATTATCTCTGGCTATTTGATGGCGACAGGACATTTTTCATGAACATCGCCCAACTCGTCAAATCATACACCTTGTGGGAATTTGTGAAGGCGCATGCTCTCACGCTGAAATATTTCTTCAAACCCAAGGTGACGATCAATTATCCGTTTGAAAAGAACCCGCTAAGCCCGCGTTTCCGCGGAGAGCATGCCTTGCGGCGTTACCCCAATGGCGAGGAACGCTGCATTGCGTGCAAATTGTGCGAGGCGGTGTGCCCCGCGCAAGCGATCACCATCGAGAGTGAACCGCGTGAAGATGGCAGCCGCCGCACCACGCGTTATGATATAGACATGACCAAATGCATCTATTGCGGGTTTTGCCAAGAAGCCTGCCCGGTGGATGCGATTGTCGAAGGGCCTAACTTCGAATATGCGACCGAAACGCGCGAAGAATTGCTTTACGACAAAAACAAATTGCTGGCGAATGGGGACAAGTGGGAGCGGGCATTGGCCGCAAACCTTGAAGCCGATGCGCCGTATCGTTAGGGGCCGCGCAAGCTGATGATCCAGACCTTCGCCTTTTACCTATTCGCGATATTCGTGATTGCCAGTGGAACGCTGACGATCATGGCGCGCAATCCAGTGCATTCGGTTTTGTGGCTGATTGTTTCCTTCTTCAATGCTGCCGGCCTGATGGTGCTGGTCGGCGCAGAATTCATCGCGATGCTGCTGGTGATTGTTTACGTCGGCGCAGTGGCGGTTTTGTTCTTGTTTGTGGTGATGATGCTGAACATTGATTTTGCTGAATTGCGCGCAGGCTTCATGAAGAATTTCCCGCTTGGAATCGCAATTGCGCTGGTTCTGGCAATGGAATTGATCCTAGGCATCGGGGCCTATCGCGCAGGCGCATTGGAACTGGGCACGCCCAGTGGCCGCGCCGCACCAATGGTGGACAAAAGCAATATCGAAAACGTCGGGGCGCTGCTTTACAGTGACTATCTGTTCCTGTTTGAAGCTGCCGGGCTGGTTTTGTTGGTGGCGATGATCGGCGCGATCGTATTGACCCACCGCGAACGGGCGATGCCCGCCCATCGCGGCCATCAGGATATTGCGAAACAAATTCGCCGCCGCCCTCAGGATGCGACCAACAATGCGCAGCCCGAAGTGGGCAAGGGGGTAGAGCTATGACCCTTCGATATGCACCGCGTGAGCGGACCAAAGGAGCGCAGAGCGCATGATTGGGATCGAACATTATGTTGTGGTCAGCGCAGTGCTGTTCGTGCTCGGCGTGTTGGGGATATTCCTCAATCGCAAGAACATCATCGTGATCTTGATGGCGATCGAATTGATCTTGCTGGCGGTCAATATCAACCTTGTCGCATTCAGTGCGTTTCTGGGCGATCTTACCGGGCAAATATTTGCTATGTTTGTGTTGACTGTTGCGGCGGGTGAGGCTGCCATCGGGCTTGCCATTTTGGTGGTGTATTTCCGCGGCCGCGGCACAATTGCGGTTGATGATGTCAACCGGATGAAGGGTTAAGTCGCTGTGTCCTCCATCCTGATAATAGTGTTTCTGCCCTTGCTTGCTTCCATTATTGGCGGGCTGGGTAATCGCATGCTGGGTAATAATGTGGTCAAATTGATCACTACTGGCGCGCTGTTCATCTCATGCGCGCTTAGTTGGCCGATATTCCTCAGCTTTGTGGCAGGTGATGGGGCATCCTCGGTTGAACCGGTCCTGCAATGGGTGCAATCGGGCAGCCTCAGCTTTGACTGGGCATTGAGGGTCGATGCGCTGACAGCGGTTATGCTGGTGGTGATCACCACCGTGTCGGCGCTCGTGCATCTATATAGCTGGGGCTATATGGATGAAGACCCGGATCAGCCGCGTTTCTTTGCTTATCTTAGCCTATTCACCTTTGCGATGTTGATGTTGGTTACAGCAGACAACCTCGTCCAGATGTTCTTTGGATGGGAAGGGGTTGGCCTTGCATCCTATTTGCTGATTGGTTTCTGGTTCAAAAAGCCAAGCGCGAGTGCCGCTGCGATCAAGGCCTTCGTGGTCAACCGCGTGGGCGACCTTGGCTTTATGCTCGGGATTTTCGGGACATATTTGGTGTTTGGCACCGTATCGATCCCCGAAATTCTGGCCGCGGCCCCGTCGATGAGCGGGACTACGATTGGCTTTCTTGGTTACCGGATGCACACGATGGATATCTTGTGCATTTTGCTGTTCATCGGCGCGATGGGCAAATCCGCGCAGCTGGGCCTGCACACATGGCTGCCAGATGCGATGGAAGGCCCGACGCCAGTTTCCGCGCTGATCCATGCTGCCACAATGGTTACCGCCGGCGTGTTTATGGTCTGCCGTTTGTCGCCAATGTTTGAAACCGCGCCGGTTGCACTGGGCTTTGTGACCTTTATCGGTGCGGCTACCTGCCTGTTTGCCGCCACGGTGGGGACAACCCAATGGGATATTAAGCGGGTCATCGCTTATTCCACCTGTTCGCAGCTGGGTTATATGTTTTTTGCCGTTGGTGTCGGCGCCTATGGCGCGGCGATGTTCCATCTGTTTACCCACGCCTTCTTTAAGGCGCTGCTGTTCCTTGGGGCAGGGTCGGTGATCCATTCTATGCATCACGAACAGGATATGCGGTATTATGGCGGATTGCGTAAACGCATCCCGCTTACCTTCTTTGCCATGTTGGCTGGAACGCTGGCGATCACGGGCGTGGGCGTTTATTGGCTTCACGCTGGGTTTGCCGGTTTCCATTCCAAGGATGCGATCCTGGAAGTAGCCTTTGCGCGCGGCACGGAATTAAGCCAGTTTGCATTCTGGGTTGGCGCTTTTGCGGCCTTGCTAACCAGTTTCTATAGCTGGCGGCTGATGTTCCTTACCTTTTGGGGCAAACCCCGCTGGATCCAAAGCGAACATGTGCAGCACAGCGTCCACAAGACACCGCAAGAAGCGGGCGAAGATACAACCGGCGGTTATCAGCCGCATGAAAGCCCGATTTCGATGTTGGTCCCGCTCGGTGTGCTGACCCTGGGTGCGGTATTCGCCGGGTTTATTTTCAACCCGCAATTCCTCGACAGCGCCGAATTTTGGGGTGGCAGCATTTTCTACAATGAAAATCTGATCCTAGCGATGCACGAGGTTCCGCTGTGGGTGAAATTGAGTGCGTCCGTGGTGATGCTTCTGGGCCTATTTATCGCTTGGATGGCCTATATTCGCGACACATCCATCCCTGGTAAATTCGTTGTGCAATTCAGAGATTTACACAAATTTGTGTTCAACAAATGGTATTTTGACGAGCTGTATAATCTGATCTTCGTGCGCCCGGCGTTCTGGCTTGGCCGCAAGCTGTGGAAGATCGGTGATGAAGGGATAATCGACCGTTTCGGGCCCAATGGCGCAGCCTTGATTGTTGCAAAAGGCGCGGTTGCTGCCAAGAAACTCCAGTCCGGCTATCTCACTTCTTATGCGCTGGTCATGCTGATGGGTGTGATCGCGGCAATTACCTGGATTTTGATGTGATGGGGCCGCTGGTAGTCAATCATCCTGTTCGCCCTGAGTATGCCAAAGGGATGTCCAATTCATTGGGCGCGATGCCAGATGTAAGTGTTGTGCTTTGCCAAGCGCAGCACGAACGGAGTTTTTAGGTCGTGCAAGATTTTCCCATCCTCTCCATCATGCTGCTGGTTCCGCTGTTGGCGGCGATTGCCTGCCTGCGTGCAGACGCCAAGGCCGCCCGCAGCATTGCACTGGGCGCGACCCTGATCGATCTGGCGCTAGGCATCATTTTATGGTGCCAATATGATATTGGCGGGGCGCAGTGGCAATTCACTGAACATGCGGCGTTGTTTGCTGGCTTTGATTATGCCTTGGGGATCGACGGGATCGCGTTGTTGCTGATCATGTTATCGGTGTTCCTGATGCCGATTTGTATTTTGGCGAGCTGGAATGCAATCCAGAAACGTGTTGGCGAATATATGGCAGCATTCCTGATCATGGAAATGCTCATGATCGGGGTGTTTACCGCGCAGGATTTGTATCTGTTTTACATTTTCTTCGAAGCAGGCCTGATCCCGATGTATCTGATCATCGGTATTTGGGGCGGGGATAACCGGATATACGCCAGCTATAAATTCTTCCTCTACACGCTGCTCGGCTCGGTCTTGATGCTGATCGCGATGATGTGGATGGCGAATACGGCCGGCACGACCGATATTCCGACATTGATGAATTATGATTTTGATCCAAAGGCGCAGACATGGCTGTGGCTGGCATTTTTCGCCAGTTTCGCGGTCAAAATGCCGATGTGGCCCGTCCACACATGGTTGCCGGATGCCCATGTTCAGGCGCCCACCGCAGGTTCAGTTATCCTGGCCGGGGTTCTGCTCAAGATGGGCGGGTACGGGTTTATCCGTTTCTCGCTCCCGATGTTTCCGGAGGCCAGCGCGCAATTTGCCTGGTTGATCTTCATCCTGTCGATGGCCGCTGTGATCATCACCAGCCTGATTGCGCTGGTGCAAAACGATATGAAGAAGCTGATCGCTTATTCCTCGGTCGCCCATATGGCGATTGTTACGGTCGGCTTGTTTGCGTTTAATGTGCAGGGCCTCGAAGGGGCGATGATCGTGATGCTCAGTCACGGGCTTGTGTCTGCCGCCTTATTCCTGTGTGTCGGTGTGATTTATGATCGGCTCCATACGCGCGAAATTGATCGGTATGGCGGGCTGGCGATCAATATGCCGCAATATGCGGTGTTGTTCATGTTGTTCACCATGGCCAGCATTGGCCTGCCCGGGACCAGCGGTTTTGTGGGCGAATTTCTGTCGCTCGCTGGGATTTACGAAGTATCGAGCCTGGTTACGCTGGTGTGCACCACGGGGATTATTCTGGGTGCAGCCTATATGCTCTACCTTTATCGCCGCGTTGTGTTTGGCGAACAAAAGAATGCCGATGCCGCTGCGATGAAAGATATTTCCGTTCGCGAATGGCTGATCCTTGGCCCGATTGCCGCAGCGGTGTTGTGGATGGGGGTTTATCCTGAAAGCTTCCTCGCGCCGATGCGCAAGGATATTGCAGCCCTTGATGCGCGCCTTGCCCGTGCGGCGCCGGAAGGCGATGCGATGTTGGCTGCAGGCGAGCCTAGGGCTGAGGCAGCCAATGCCATGCCGCATGTGGCAGACGAACATGGCGAAGCGGGCGAGGGCGCACACTGATGGATTACCTTAATTCCCTCTACCTAACCGGGCCCGAAGTGCTGCTTTCGATCAGCGGCCTTATTTTAACGCTGATCGCGGCATGGGGCGGACGCGGGGCCGCGCGCCTTTGCACTTTCCTTGCAGCGGCGGCCTTGTTTGGTGCAGCCGCGTTTACCGCACAGTTCCTCTTCAACGATGCCTACGCCCTTGGCGGGGATGCATTTGGCGGTCTTTACCGGATGGATGCATTTGGCAGCGTTGCTAAATTGCTGGTGTATATCGCTGCCATCGCCTGTTTGGTGGTAACCCCGCGTTTCTTTGACAAGGGCGAGGAATATCGGCCGGAATACCCATTATTGATTGTGCTGGCGTCGGTTGGCATGGGCATGATGGTGTCTGCGGTTGATTTGATGACGCTGTATATCGGGCTGGAATTAAGCAGCTTGGCATCTTACGTTTTGGCATCCTTTACCCGCAGCGATGATCGTTCTGCAGAGGCTGGTCTTAAATATTTCGTGCTCGGCGCGCTTGCCAGCGGAATATTACTATACGGGATGAGCCTGGTTTACGGATTTTCCGGCAGCACTAATTATCTGGAAATACGCGCGGCATTTGAGGGAACCCTTGGCACAGGCGCCATGTTTGGCATCATCCTTATGCTGGCGGGGCTGGCCTTCAAAATCGCAGCCGTGCCCTTCCACATGTGGACCCCGGATGTTTACGAAGGTGCGCCCACACCCGTCACCACGTTCTTTGCAACAGCGCCCAAGGTTGCTGCGGTTGTAATGACCGCGCGGATTACATTGGATGCGTTTGGCAGTCAGGCCGATGTCTGGCGCCAGATTGTGATCTTTGCTGCGCTGGCATCAATTGTGGTGGGCGCCTTAGGCGCAATTGGCCAATCCAATATCAAACGGCTGCTGGCTTATTCCTCGATTAACAATGTCGGCTTTATTCTGATCGGCCTGGTCGCTGGCACTTCCGCTGGGGCCAGCGCGATGCTGGTCTATCTGGCCATTTATCTCGCTATGTCGCTTGGCAGTTTTGTTGCTGTGTTGATGATGCGCGATTCAGATGGAAATCAGGTTGAGGCGATTGCAGATATCGCCGGCCTTTCCCGCACGAAGCCAATGTTGGCCCTGTGCCTTGCAGGAATGATGCTTAGCCTGGCCGGGATCCCGCCATTGTTCGGGTTTTGGGGCAAGTTCGTGGTGTTTCAGGCCGCAGTGCAAGCCGATTTGGTGGTATTGGCTGCAATCGGGATTGCGGCCAGTGTAATCGGTGCGTTTTACTACCTCAAAATCGTCAAGGTGATGTATTTTGATGAACCTGCAGAGGTTGTGACAGGAAAACCTCATCTGGCTGGTTGGGTGGTTCTTGGTCTGGCTGCGCTTGTGGTTTCACCGCTTGGCTATTTGCTGACAAAGCCACTGGGCGCATTGGCCGACCGTGCAGCAGCCGCACTGTTTTTTGTGGTTTGAATATTGGGGGCCTGATCGATACCACTGGCCAAACCGGCTCTACCAATGCTGACCTTGCCGCTCGATTACAGTCGGGCCGGCGCATTGCCGAAGGCTATTGGTTGGTGGCTGATCGCCAAACTGCGGGACGAGGGCGGCAGGGCCGAGAGTGGTTTGATGGCCATGGCAATTTCATGGGTTCAACAATCGTGCATGTCGGCCCGCGTGATCCAGCGCCGGCAACACTGGCGTTGGTTGCCGGGCTGGCCGCATACGAAGCTGTGCTGCGCCATTGCCCGGGGCAAACAGGGTTCAAATTGAAATGGCCCAACGATCTAATGTATTCTTCAGCAAAGCTGGGCGGGATTTTGCTGGAGCGTGAGGGCGACGCCGTAATCATTGGTATTGGCGTTAATCTGAAAATTGCACCGGATCTTCCAGACCGGAAAACCGCCGCACTGAGCAAATTTGGCCCGCCGCCTGATCGCGATGCCTTCGCCCGCACTCTTGCCAGCAGTCTGGATCAAGAGCTTGAGCGGTGGCGGACATATGGCATTGAACCTTTATTGCGAAGGTGGGAAAGTGCCGCGCACCCACGCGGGACTGCGCTTACTGTTCATGAACAATCCGATGGCACCATCAGCGGCACATTTGATGGGCTGGAAAGTGATGGATGCTTGCGCATGCGCTTGGCGGATGGTTCCACCCGTGTCATCCACGCGGGCGATGTGATGCTGGCTTGAAGGAAGTAACTATGCTGCTCGTGGCTGATGTTGGGAACACGAATGTGGTCTTCGCCCTGTTTGCGGGGCAAGAGGTGCGTGCACGTTGGCGCATTGCGACTGACCCGCGCTGCACGGGGGATGAATATGCTGTCTGGTTGACCCAATTGCTTGCGCTTGAAGGGATCGCGCGCGATCAGATTGAGCATTTCATTATCGGGTCGGTGGTGCCGGGCACGCTGCATAATCTGACCGTTCTAAGCGAGAAGTATTTTGGGGTTAGCCCGATCATTGCGGGCGAAGGCAAGGCGGCGTGGGGCATTAATGTGGATGTGGATGAGCCACGTTCGCTTGGCGCAGACCGTGCGCTTAATGCCATTGCCGCTCATGCCAAATATGATGGTGATTTGATTATCATTGATTTTGGAACCGCGACCACTTTCGATGCGGTGGATTTTACTGGAACGTATAAGGGGGGCATCATCGCGCCGGGAATTAACCTGTCGCTGGATGCGCTCGTGGGCAATACTGCCAAATTACCGCGTATCGCGATCGAGGCGCCGCGGAGTGCCAGTGTGATTGGCCGCAACACCGAAGATCAGATGTTGATCGGTGTGTTTTGGGGCTATGTTGCAATGATGGAAGGATTAGTTGCTAAGATGCGTGAAGAAATCGGCCGACCTGCCAAGGTAATCGCCACTGGCGGCCTCGCCATATTGTTTGACCAGCATACAGAGCTTTTTGACGGGGTAGATTCTGATCTTACGCTGGAAGGGCTGGCCATTCTGGCCGGTCGGGCATCGGCATGAAGAAAGATTTCACGCCTGAAAAGGAACTACTGTTTCTTGCCCTTGGCGGCTCCAACGAAATTGGCATGAACGTCAACCTATATGGGTGTGATGGCAAATGGCTGATGGTCGATCTTGGAATGACATTCTCGGGGGATCAGTACCCCGGTGTGGATCTGGTGTTTGCCGATCTGGAATTCATCGAAGAACGGTTGGATGATTTATCCGGCATTGTTTTAACCCACGGCCATGAAGACCACATCGGCGCGATCCCCTATTTTGCTCAGGATTTGGGCGTTCCGCTCTACGCAACGCCGTTCACCGCTGAACTAATCCGGCGCAAGCTGGAAGAAGCCGGTATTTTGGGTGAAATTGAAATTAATATCATCGACGGAACCGACAGTTTTGCAGTCGGCCCGTTTGATGTGAGCTATGTGCCGCTTGCCCATTCGATTGCCGAAGGTAATGGGCTGGTGATCGACACGCCTTATGGCCGAATATTCCACACTGGGGATTGGAAGCTGGACGAGGAACCGATCATCGGTGAACCCAGCACCGAAGAAGAACTGCGCGAAATTGGCGATGCGGGCGTGCTGGCGATGGTGTGCGATTCGACCAATGTCTTCAACCCCAATCCCAGCGGGTCCGAAGGCGCGGTTTACCGCGGCCTAATGGACGAGGTGAGGCGCCATGAAGGGCGGCGCGTCATGGTTACCACCTTTGCATCCAATGTTGCCCGGCTTCATACTTTGGGCGAGGTGGCCAAGGCAACCGGGCGCAAATTATGTGTCGCAGGGCGGTCTTTGGACCGGATTATCGATGTGGCGCAAGGCAGCGGCTATTTGCAGGATTTTCCCAAGACGGTTAAATTCGATGAAGCCATGAAGCTTCCGCGCGGCGAAGTGCTTATTATGGCAACCGGCGGGCAGGGCGAACCGCGCGCGGCGCTGGCGCGTGTGGCGGATGATAACCACCCCATCAGCTTGAAAAGAGGTGATGTCGTGCTGTTTTCCAGCCGTCAGATCCCGGGTAACGAGATCGCCATTGGCGTGGTTCAGAACAAATTGGCGGAACGCGGCATTGTAATGGTCACCGACCGGCAGAGCGACATTCATGTGTCAGGGCACCCTGGCCGCCCTGAGCTTGAGGCGCTTTATTCCTGGATCAGGCCTGAAATTCTGGTGCCGGTGCATGGGGAAATTCGCCATATGCAAGAACAGGTGCGCGTGGGCAAAGCGGCGGGCATTGCGAACAATATTTTTCAGAAAAACGGCGATATTGTGCGGCTTGCCCCCGGGCGGCCGGGCAAACTGGCTGAAGTGCGCACTGGCCGGCTCGTGCTGGATGGGGACATTATTGTGCCTGCCGATGGCGAAGCAATTGGCATGCGGCGACGTATCGCCCGCGAAGGCGCGATCGTTGTGGCGGTTGATACCGATCTGAAACCGCATATCCAAACCTTCGGGCTTCCGCTCGATGAAGATATGGACGATTTTATCGCAGAGGCATCCAAAGATATCGTCAAGGCACTTCGCGCCTTGAAGGGCCCCGCGCGCAAGGAACGCAAGGCCTTGTCGGAAGCCGCCCGGCTTGCAACCCGGCGCGCAGCCACAAGGTGGAGCGGTAAGCGCCCGCAGGTCAAGATTATCCTGATGGGGGGCTAAACCAATGCAGTGGACCTCCATTGTCGCGATCTATCTGTTGGTATGGGTGATGTGCGCCTTTGTCTTGCTGCCATTTGGCATCAGAACGCATGATGAATTGGGGATTGAGGAGATCCCGGGGCAGGCAGACAGTGCTCCGGGTAATTTTCGCCCGGCAAGATTGGTGTGGAGGGCATCAATCCTAGCAGCAATTCTGACCGCTCTATATGTTATGAATTACGTTTATGGCTGGATAATAGTGGATGATATAAATTTGATCCCCCCCCCTGCGCAAATGCAAGGCGGCTGAATTTCGCCCCTAATATCCACCGTTTAACTACGCAGCCGCTCAATCGATTGGGCCAATGCGACATATAATTTACCCATATCAGAACTCAACAATGTCACGCCCAAGGAATTGCCATCTCTGGTGGACAGCATCGCGCGCAACATCGCTTCGAAATCATGGATGTAGCGGCTGACATTTTCTGAAAAACCATCGTCTGATACATAGACTTCGGCAATGTCGCGTGCTTGGGCATTGTCGAGCAATTGCACTGCGCGCCGGGTGAATATCCCGCGGTCGCCCCGCAAATAGGATGCCCAGGCTGTATCGGTCACTTCGCTGGACAGCGCCTTTGTGATGTCGATGGCGTTGGAATTCAGGCTGTCGGTAATCAGTGCGACCCTGCGCGAGAAGTCATTGTTGACTTCCTCCTCGGCGCGTTCGCGCGCGCGGGCGACCCTATTTTCCAGATTTCCTGTTAATTCGTTCACTTTGACCAATTGATCGCGCAAATGAATGGCGGCTTGCCTGCTGACAGAGGATGCTTTGGCTGTTTCTTCCCCGAGCTGGGCGATCGCTTCGTCTGTTCGAACGCGCAATGCTTGGTCGATCGCTTCGGCGCTTTCAGAACCGATCCTGCCGGCCAGCGCAGCAATGTCAGCGGCGGCGCCGCTCTCAATCCTTGCCACGGTGTCGCCCGCCGCCTTTTCCAATATGGCAATCGCATCGCTCAGCTCTGATTTCGCCTTGCCGGTCAGGTCTTCGCTGCTTGAACTTAATTCACTGAGCGATTGCTGCAATTTGCCAATTTCAGCATCGTGCTGGGCATTGGCCGCAGTTAGCCGGGTGTGAAATTCTTCAACCTGGTCAATGGCCAGGCGGCCTTCATCCTTTGATTTCAGGACGTATTCTGACAATTGTTTGCCGCGTTCTCCAGCATGGGAAAGCATCAAATGGATATTCTTGACCCTATCCTCGGCCTGATCAAGCTGGCCGCTTGCTTCGCCAATTGCCGCGGGCAGGTCTTCGCGGCTGTGTTGGGAGCTGGCCTGAATAAGTTCCAGCAGCCGGACAGTATCTTCTGTCAGAAGGCGAATGGCATCACTTGTTGTGTCGATCGAATTGCGGCTTTCACTAAGCTTTGAAGCCAATATTTCTGCACCGTCCCCCAAAACTGAGCTGGTTTCTAGACCTTGGGCGGTAATCACACTTAATTCGGATTGAAGGCTGGCCAGACGTTGGGCAATCGCCTCGCCATGTTCGGTTAAGTTGGTGGTTTGTTCAATCTGTTGACTGCGCCGCGCTGCGATCGCTTCATCCACTTCTGCAAGGCGGGCGGTCAACACTTCGATCGCCTCTTGCTCGTCCTGGGTCATCTGTTCGCGCCGGGCGCTGATCTGTTCGAAAAACACATTGCTGCGTTCGGACATCACATTATCAAGCTGCTCTGCACTGGCGGCCAGATCTTTCAGTTTTGCATTTGATGCAGCAACGGCTGATTGATCGAGTGCGGTGATTTTTTCGAGCGCATCGGACAGGCGTGATTGCATTGCATCAATCTGTTCATTCCAAATGCCAAGCGCGGCCTGTTCGCCTTCGCGGACAGAGCTGCCAGCCTGTTTAGCCTCGCCGCGTAAGGCTGCCAATCTGGTGCGCATAGAAACTAGGGCCTGTTCTTCCTGATCTTCCAATTCACCGCGCGAGCCGGCCAATTCTTCAGCCAAAACATCGGCGCGCCTGCGTAATGCAGCCAGAACCTCCACCTCGCGCTGGTCGAGATCGGTACGGAAACCTTCGCTTTTGGATCGAAGTTCGCCAAGCCGGACGCTGGAAATTTCGTCAATATGCGCCGCTTGCGCTTCGAAACCAGCCAGCGCGGCATCGATTTTGACTTGTAAGTCACCAACCTGACGCTCGCTCGCCTTGCCAAATTCATTGAGGCGCTGAAAGCCAGAAACCAATTCGTCGATCTGGCCGTGCGCTGTGCGGCCAGCGCCGCCAATCTGGTTGGATACATCGCGCGCGGAATTGGCAATCACCGGCAGATCATCACGCAGGCGAACCATATTTTCCAGTGCGGAATTGCTGACAGTGGCAATCGCATCAACCTGCTTGGAATTATTCTGGATGAGGTTTTGCAGATCGTCTGCATGAAGAGATAAACGCTCCGATGCGACGCGGCCTAACGCCTCAAGTTCGCGTGATTGCGCGCCAAGGAAATCCCGCGCCATGCTCAATTCGCGATTAACGCTGGAAAGCCGGGTTTCCAGCGTGGCTGATTCGCCCGATAACAGCCGCGCAACTTCCCCGAAACGGATCGCTTCGCGCCGGCTGTTTCGTATGGCCAGCATCCACACGCAGACCACCAGCAACACCGGTACTGACCAAGCGATAATCCACCCGCTCCATTGCGCCGGGGTGCCGCCGCCAAGAATTTCAAACCGGTTGACCCATCCGTAAAAGCCGGTCCAACCAGCAATCACCAGCATTGCCAATACAGGCACAATCCATCCAAAATTGCGCGGGGGCGGGGCTTCATCTTCCCATGTATCGGCCCATTCTTCTTCCAGCGTAAACGGCTCCTCGGCCATCTCATCTGCTGTGTTTACCTGCGCCTCTGGCGCGCTGTGGGCCCCAACGGCCCGGATGTTTGATCCGCTGTTCATCTGGGGAAACTATCACTTTTAGTGCATTGTTAAACCCCATCTTAACCTTATCGCAGATAGTTATAAGGCTTATGATGTATGAAAACGCCGCTTTGGATGCCACTTTGGCTGCTGCTGCAGGCGATGATTTTGCTTTGTTGGCTGAATTGCGCGGGGCATTTATCGAAAGTCTGGAACGCCAGATTGACCTGCTAAAGCGTTCTCGATGCGATGGTAATTGGAATATTGCGGCTACCCGCCTGAAAGGGCTCGCGGCAAGTTTTCACGCCAGTGAACTGATTTTACTGGCAGATGAGGCCGCCCAATCGGCACCGGGCGAACCCACCGTAATTCGTAAAATCGAGGCGTTTCTTACCGACTTTTCCGCCTCATCGCATTGATCCTGCTGGTAATGCCTGACCATATCGACTGACATCGAGCTGGCCGGGCTTGGCACCGGGCGGGGCGGGCCGTAAAGCTATTGCTCCAGCAGCAGGAGCATTTGCGTGAGGGTTGCCCTTCTTTCCGCCATAGATACGAGCGCAGATGCAGGCGTTGATCGCGTGGGCCTTTTGCCGGTTGCGGGCCGGCCAATTGTGCAGCATCAGCTTGAATGTGCATTGGCCTTGGGCTGCGAAAAAATCGCCTGTCATGCCGCAGATTTCCCGCGAGAATTGCTGAAATCACAACATATTGCTGAAAAGGCGGGGGCGCAGTTTCAGATCATTCAGGATGCTCGGGCATTGTCAGGGATGGTCAAGGCGGCGGATCAATTGCTGGTTTTTGCCGATGGTTTATTGCCGGATCAAGCGCTGGCAAATTCGCCATTTGTTGATCGCCCGTTTGTGCTGGTCCTTCCGGGTGATGAAGGGGTGGCAGCGGGGTATGAGCGGATTGATCCAGAATATAGCTGGGCCGGTGTATTTATGGTGCGGGGGGACGCGGTGGAGCGTTTGGGCGCGCTTGCCCCGGATGTAGATCCCGTTTCGGCCTTGCTTCGGATTGGGCTTCAATCCGGCATCGCCCAGCAGCCGGTCCCCGAATACACAATGACGGGCCGCCAATGGGGCCTTGTTCGATCCCAAGCGGACGCAGATACATTCCAAAAAGTCTGGCTTAGCCGCCATGCCCGCGCGGCCAATTTTTTTGCGCCCACACTGGCATTGGCAGATCGCGGTGCCGCAGCCCTAATGAGCAGAACCGCAGGGCGGAAATTGGGCCATTTGGGAATTTTGGCCATTGCAGCAATATTTGGCGTAGCCGCCGGCATCGCAGGCTGGTTCTGGGTGCCTGCTGCTGGCTTTGCATTGTGCGCTGTATCTTTCCTGTTGGTCAGGGTGGCGCGGTCCCTTGGCAGAATTAAGATGATTGGGCGCGGCAGGCAGCGCAAACGGTTCGAAGCAGGAGATGTGATCGACTTTATGCTGGATTTATTGCTGATAGGCCTGACGTGGGTGGCAGCAGCCTCAGCGGATCGGATTGGAACATTGTTGGCCGCTGCCAGCCTGATCCTGATATTGCGATTGGGTATGCGATTGCCGCTTGGAAAATGGAAAATCTTCCTTGGCGATCGCCCCCTATTGGCTGCTATATTGGCAGCAAGTGTGATGAACCTTCAATTCCTCACGGTATTACAAGCCCTTACACTGATTGCCATATTGGCAATTCTGCTAGATTCCTTGAAGCCTAGGATAACGCAGGCTTAACCATGTTGCGGTATTTGAATATCCCATGATCGAGAGTGAAATCCCCAAGGCTATGGATGCCCCTGATGATGCTGCGCTGCGCGATGCGTTGGCGCAGGGTGATCTTGTGCTTGGCCGGATGGGGCCGATCCTGGGGCATTTGCTTGCCAATCAGGGCCAATCCTTGTTCAGCGATGAAATTATTGCCCGGATCAGGGGCATGGGTTCGCATATGGCCCGGCAAATGTTGTTAACGCAGGCGGCTGCAATTCAGGGGGGGGATCAACTCGAATTTGCGGACAAACATTGCGAGAATTTGGCTGGCCGCCTGATGGAATGCGGCCCGCTGATGGCCCATTGTCACGCGCTGGCACTGGAATGGCAATTGGCAATGCGGTTGGATGCAAACCATGCGGCTGATCCTGTCCTTCCGCCCTTGCTGCAGGCGCTTGTCGGTTCTGACGATGAGGTAGCCGCCCAATCAGCGATGGCTGCATTGACCGCGCAAGCGCGTTTTATCGAGCAGCAGCGCAGGATGGAATTGCCGCTGGCTGAATTGCCCGGTGATTTGTTTCATCAAGCTTTGCTGATCTGGCTCAATTACGCGGGCGAGAATGTGGGGGAAAAGGCGGCAGAGGCTGAAGCAACCTTGCGCAATTCATTCGACGAGAGCGCAGGTAGGCGGGGCCTGTTGGCGCGATTGGTCACCGATATGGGCAATGGCGCGATTGCAGCCTTATCAATCAGCCATGCCGGGGCCGCGGTTTTCCTTACCACACTGGCGCTGGCATCCAATCAGGACCGTGACATTGCGGCGATTTCAACCAATGAACGCCAAATTGCGCGCCTTGCCCTTGCCATGCGGGCATCGGGAATGAGTTTGAAGGATGTGGAGGAGCAATTCCTCACCATTCATCCTGAACTCGCCTTGCCCGAAGGCTTTTCGGATCTAGGCGTCGATCAAGCAGTAGCGCTTTTGGCGAATAGCGGCCGGGTTGGGGGTAGCTAGGAAATGGCTTCTATCGCCAAACCCTTCCTCGCCGAGGCGCACACTGATGCGCAGGACCGTTTAATCGAAGCGCAGGAACCCCTTGTGGGACTGCAAAATCGCTGCGGGGGCCAGTTTCCCGGAACAATCGCGATACCCGAATTGCTCGCTCTGGTACGTAAATCCCGGACATATGGGCTGCGGCTTGCACGGATAATACATGCCGTGGATGGGGAAAACCTTATCAAAGCCTGGGCGCAGGTTTCGCCTGACAGTGGATCGGGCGATGCTGAGCGTGAAGCGGGGGGCTGCATCATCCAAATTGCCAATTGGCAATCATCGCAATTGCCGGCTGATGATCACAGCAGGGCCGCAGCGCGCAAGCTAGAGATTGATCGGGCGACTGGCGAGCTGACCGCACGCCTTGATGCAAAACAGCAAGTGCTGACCGTTGAAACCATAGCGGCCGATCTTGCCCCCTTGGCGCGTAAAATGCGCGCCGGAGTGGGGAGGGTATGGACCGATTTTGTCGAAATTCAGGGGAATTTACACGAACAACCTATGCATTGGCGGTTGCTCGATGGTTCTGAATGCCGCGTCGAAGGTTCTGATCGGCTTTGGGAAGCAGTGTTGGTGCCCATGGGGCAACCCGAAATTGGCAGCGGCGGATTTGAATTATATCTGGTTTCCCAAACGCCGTTTGAACCCGCCGGAACAGGCCAGCCCGTAGAGGCCGCCCGTTCAGTGGAAAGCTCCATTGGCCGTGATTTATCGCCGGTTCTGCGCCAACCCATTGCGCGGATTATCGCGAATGCCGAAACAATCCGAACCCGTCTGGCTGGGCCATTGGCCGATGAATATAGCGATTATGCCGCCGATATATCGACTGCGGGGCAGCATCTGTTAGCCCTGATTGACGATCTGCATGATTTGGAAGTGGTCGAATCTGAAGATTTTTCAACGTCGGCTGACAAGGTTGATCTGGCGGACGTGGCGCGACGGGCTGCGGGCATATTGGGCATGCGCGCGCAAGAACGCGAGATCGAGGTGATTTTACCAGATGAGCCGGATTTGATCCAGGCGACAGCCGAATTTCGGCGCGTATTGCAGGTGCTGCTCAATCTTGTTGGCAATGCAATCCGTTATTCGCCGCGCGGGTCCAGTGTGCGGATAGAATTGGGGCGCATTGGGGATCGTGTCCGCATCATGGTGGCGGATGATGGGCCGGGCCTATCAGATGAGCAGCAGGCGTTGGTGTTTGAAAAGTTTGAACGTTTAGGCCGAAGCGATGATGGCGGTTCGGGCCTTGGCCTTTACATATCGCGCCGCATCGTGCGGGCCATGGGCGGCGAGCTGAGCGTTGAGAGCACGCCGGGCGAGGGCGCCTGTTTTATAATGGAATTACCGGGCACCGAATAATCGATGCCCGGCGTTTCGTTTAACGTTTATCGACCGGAAGATAATCACGCTGTGTTGGCCCGGTGTAGAGCTGGCGTGGCCGGCCGATTTTCTGGCCGGGATCTGAAATCATTTCATTCCATTGCGCCACCCAGCCAACGGTGCGGGCCAAGGCAAACAATGCAGTGAACATGGTGGTCGGGAAGCCGATTGCCGAGAGGATAACCCCGGAATAAAAATCAACATTCGGGAACAATTTCTTCTCGACGAAATAGGGGTCGCTCAGTGCAATTTCTTCAAGCCGCAGGGCTGTTTCAAACACTGGATCAGTGACTTTGAGCGCGTCAAAAACTTCACGAACGGTTTTTTGCATCACGGTCGCACGCGGATCGTAATTTTTATAAACACGATGGCCAAAACCCATCAGGCGGAATGGATCGTTCTTATCCTTCGCCCGTTCAATATAATGCGGGATACGGTCCGGCGTGCCAATTTCACGCAGCATGTTTAGCGCTGCTTCATTGGCGCCGCCATGCGCTGGGCCCCACAGGCAGGCGATGCCTGCTGCAACACAGGCAAACGGATTTGCGCCCGAAGAACCGGCCAGTCGAACGGTCGATGTCGAAGCGTTCTGTTCATGGTCGGCGTGGAGGATGAAAATCCGGTCCATCGCCTTTTCAACTGCGGGAACAACTTCATATTCTTCCGCTGGAACACCAAAGGTCATGCGCAGGAAATTGCCGGTATAGGAAAGCGAATTATCTGGCTGCACGAATGGCTGGCCGACCGAATATTTATAAGCATTGGCCGCAATTGTCGGCATCTTGGCAATCAACCGGTGCGAACTGATCTTTCTGTGTTCAGGATCAGAAATATCAGTGCTGTCGTGATAGAATGCGGACAGCGCGCCGACAACGCCGCACATGATCGCCATCGGGTGCGCATCGCGGCGGAAACCCTGATAAAACTGGCGCAACTGATCGTGCAGCATGGTGTGGCGGGTGATTGTATAGGTGAATTTGTCGAGTTCTTGCTTGGTTGGCAATTCACCGTTCAGCAGCAGGTGGCTGACTTCCATGAAGCTGGAATTTTCAGCCAATTGACCGATGGGATAGCCGCGGTGGAGCAGAACGCCTTCTACACCATCAATATAGGTCAGCGCGCTCTCGCAAGATGCGGTCGAGGTGAAGCCGGGATCGAAGGTAAACGCGCCACTTTTTGCATATAGGCTGCGAATATCGACCACATCAGGGCCGCAGGTGCCTTCCAGCACGGGAAAGTCCAATGCCTGCCCGCCAATATCCAGTTTTGCCTGCTTGTCCGCCAACGTAATTCTCCTCTAAATCTATACCTGATCCGTAGGGGCTGCTTGCGCGCTTATCCGCGCCAGTGCCTCTTCCCGTCCGAGCAGGACCAGTACATCGAAAATACCGGGTGATGTTGTTGTCCCAGTGAGCGCTGCACGCAAGGGTTGCGCGAGCTTGCCAAGGCCCAATTCGAGCTCCTCAGCCATTTGTTTCAGATTGGCCTCCAGGGCCTCGATTGTCCAGTCATTTTGATCTGCCAAACGTATCCAAATTTGTCCAAGAAGCGGCCTGGAAACATCCGTTAACAATGCCGCCGCCTTGTCGGTCATGGTTAATGGACGGGCAGCGAACAGGAATTGTGCGCCCTTGGCCAGTTCGTTGATTGATTTGGCGCGCATTTTCAGGACCGGCATTGCCTTTGTCAGCAGCGCAATGTCCGTTTCAGGGCCAATGATGTTTGCTACTAATTGCGCCAATTGGTCATCACCCGCTTCGCGGATGTAATGCCCGTTTAGATTTTCCAGCTTTTTCTGATCGAAGCGCGAAGGGCTTTTGCCCACACCAGCCAGATCGAACAGTTCGATTGCTTCCGCCTTTGAAATTTCCTCGCGGTCGCCGTGGCCCCAGCCAAGACGGAGGAGATAGTTGAACAAGGCGTCGGGTAAAATCCCCATTTCATCGCGGTAGGTTTCAACCCCAAGTGCGCCGTGGCGTTTGGACAGTTTGGCGCCATCAGAGCCATGTATCAGCGGGATATGGGCGTAAATCGGATCAGGCCAACCGCCTTCAACCTCGTTCATTGCGCGGATCAGGGGTAATTGGCGAAAGGCGTTGTTGAGATGGTCATCACCGCGAATAATATGGGTGCAGCCCATGTCGTGATCATCGACCACAGCTGCCAACATATATGTTGGCGTACCATCTGCGCGCAGTAAAATGTAATCGTCAACTTCCTCGTTACGCACGGTAACGCGGCCCTGAACCAGATCCTCGATCACTGTTTCGCCATGCTCGGGGGTTTTTAAGCGGACGACGTAAGGCGCATCTTGCGGTGCATCTGATGCGGGTCGATCCCGCCAGCGGCCATCATATCGTTGGGGTTGTTTTGCAGCGCGCTGGGCTGCGCGCATTTCCTCCAGCTCTTGGGGGGTAGCAAAACAGCGATAGGCATGGCCGTTTTCGAGCAGCAATTCTGCCACCTCTGCATGGCGGTCTGCCCGCTGCGACTGAAAAACAGGTTCTTCGTCATAATCGAGGCCAAGCCACGATAATCCATCGAGAATCGCATCAATGGCCGCCTGATTCGAACGTTTTAAATCGGTGTCTTCGATTCGCAATAACGCTTTTCCGCCATGGTGGCGGGCAAACAGCCAATTGAACAAGGCCGTTCGGGCGCCCCCAATATGCAGAAAACCTGTGGGTGAAGGGGCAAAGCGGGTAACAACCTTGTCGCTATTGCTTGCCATCGGAACCCGCTTCCTTTCCAGTGTCGTCAATGGTGAACCCGACCCCAATTGCGATACCCATGGGAAATGGGCCGCCAGATGTCGATGTTGCAGTGCAGCGCCCTTGGCGTAGCCGGGCTGACTTGTCCAGTATCAGCGGGATATTGGATCGGTTTTTGGGGGCTGCCGGGTTTGATCGTGGGCCATGGCTAACCGTCTTTTTCGCAGCGGGCATCGGTTCGTGGTTTATTTTAGGCAGTGCGTGGCAATGGGTTTCATTTATCACCGCAGCTTTGCTGGCGGCGATATTTGCAGCCGCATTTTGGCGTGGGCTGGGTGAACGCGCGGAATTAAGGTTGGCGGTGATTGCAGCATCGCTGGTGTTTGCAGCGGGTATTGCGTTCGTCTGGGCAAAGTCTGAAATGGTTGGGGCGCAGCCGCTGGATCGCACGCAAATTATGATGATGGAGGCCCGCGTACTGTCGCGCGAAAATCAGCCCGCGCGTGATCGGGTGCGCTTGGTTCTGGCCATGCGCGATGCAGAAGCAGGCGTGGCGCGAAAAATCAGGGTCAACCTCCCGCAAGCCAGAGGGGGCCCCGGTGTTGACCCTGCCATTGCGGAAGGGGCGATCATCCGGCTGCGCGCGCGCCTGATGCCGCCTGCCCCGCCAATGTTGCCGGGGGCTTATGATTTTTCCCGCAGCGCATGGTTTCAAGGTTTTGCCGCCACCGGATCGGTGCTGGGCGAAGTTGATGTGCTGAGGCCTGCGCCCACGGGCGGCAATTTGGCCCAATTGCAGCGCAGTCTTTCAGCCCATGTCCGATCCCAGCTTGGTGGATCGCCGGGAACAATAGCGGCCGCATTCGCCAGCGGAGATCGCGGTGCGATTTCAGAGGCTGACGAAAAAGCGATGCGGGATTCTGGATTAACCCATCTTTTGTCGATCAGCGGCCTGCATGTCAGCGCAGTGATCGCAGCGGCATATCTTCTGGCGATCAGGCTGCTGGCCTTGTGGCCCTGGCTGACATTGCGGGTTCGTTTGCCTGTGGCTGCAGCGGCAATCGGTGCATTGGCCGGCATTGGATATACGTTGCTGACAGGGTCAGAGGTGCCCACTGTTCGCAGCTGTGTGGGCGCAGTGCTGGTTTTGATCGCGCTGGCGCTGGGGCGCGAACCCTTGTCCCTGCGCATGGTGGCGGTGGCCGCGATGTTTGTCCTGTTATTATGGCCCGAATCGCTGGTCGGGCCGAGTTTTCAGATGAGCTTTGCCGCCGTGCTGGCGATTGTCGCTTTGCATAATAGCGGGCCAGTCCGCAGATTTCTTGCCCCGCGTGAGGAGGCGTGGATCATTCGGATGGGGCGGCGCGCCTTCATGCTTCTCATCACAGGTCTGGTGATTGAAATTGCCTTGATGCCGATTGTAATGTTCCATTTCCATAGGGCGGGTGTTTACGGCGCCTTGGCCAATGTGGTGGCAATCCCGCTGGTAACATTCCTGTCCATGCCGCTGATTGCAGCGGCATTAGTGATGGATTGCATCGGGGCTGGCGCGCCTGCGTGGTGGTTAGTGGGCAAATCACTCGATTGTTTGCTTGCCATCGCCCATTGGACCGCAGGCCAGCCCGGGGCTGTTAAATTGATGCCTGAAATGGGCCGGGCTTTGTTCGGATTATTTCTGGCGGGCGGGTTATGGCTGGGCCTGTGGCGCGGAAGGGTGCGGCTGCTTGGTTTAATCCCGGCCGCGATTGCAGCGGTTCTGCTCTTATTTAGGCCGACGGCGGATGTTTTGATTTCGGGGGACGGTAGACATGTCGGCATCGCCGGAGAAGGCAGTAAGCTGCTTGTGTTGCGGGACAGCCGCAGCAATTATGCCCGCGATAATTTGCTCGAAATGGCCGGCATGGATGGTGAGCCGATCCCGCTTGCAGATTGGCCGGGTGCAAAGTGCAGCCGCGATTTCTGTGTTTTGACGATGCACAAAGAAGGGCGGGTTTGGCACCTGCTCATGGCGCGGAGCCGTGATTTGGTCGATATGCGGGCATTGGCGGCTGCGTGTGATCGGTCTGACATTGTCATTGCCGATCGTTACCTGCCATCCAGTTGCCGGCCCAAGTGGTTAAAAGCAGACCGCAAACTGCTCAGGAAAACGGGCGGGCTGGCAATTTATCTAGATGAAGAACGGTTCGTTTCGGTGGCGGATGGGCAGGGGGAACATGGCTGGTGGCAGGATAAATCTGCGCTGCGCCAGAAACGAAAATGAAAAGGGGCCGGCCATAGCCCGCCCCTTTTTAAAACCCAGAGTGCGCCAATGATTTAGTGATAGCGCCGCAATAGCCCGGCGAGCTTGCCCTGAACTATCACTTGTCCTGGGTTGTATACTTGCGGTTGATGCATTGCGTTTGCTGGATCGAGCCTGACCATGCCATCTTCACGCCGCAAGTATTTGAGTGTGGCTTCCTCATCATTGACCAGCGCCACCACGATTTCCCCATCACGGGCGACATCAGTGCGCTTAATCAGCGCAAAATCGCCATCGAAAATGCCCGCTTCGATCATTGAATCGCCGGAAACTTCGAGGGCATAATGTTCACCCGGCCCAAGCAGGGCCGCTGGTACAGGCAGGCTGCTTTGGCCTTCTAATGCCTCGATCGGTGCGCCTGCCGCGATCTTTCCGTGCAGGGGAAGATCAATAACGTCATTTGCCGGTTCGGGGGCAGCAATGGTGCCTGGTTCGGGGCGCTTTGCCGCTGCAGGGCGGGGCATTGATACCACATTGTCGGGCTGGGATGCCTCTACAGACCCGGGTGTAGCCCCGGGCAGCGCATTCTCCGGCTGCTTAAGCACCTCGAGGGCGCGGGCGCGGTTCGGCAATCGGCGGATGAACCCGCGTTCTTCCAATGCTGAAATCAACCTGTGAACGCCAGACTTGCTTTTTAAGTCCAGCGCCTCCTTCATTTCTTCGAAGGAAGGGGATATTCCCGTTTTTTCCAGCCGTTCCTGAATGAAGCGGATAAGTTCGTGCTGTTTGGCAGTCAGCATGGCGAAAACTCCTTTGTCGCCTGTAACGTTCCGTCTCACTTTTAAAGGGTGAACGAATAAGGAACAATTAGGCAACCAATTTTCATAAGTCAAGCAATTCAGCCATTTTGGATGAGATAGGTTGGAACATCTGTTCCCGCTTTAACCCCTTCTGAATTTTCCGGCCGCTCAATCAGGGCAGTGGCACTGGCAAGCGCGCCAAGTGCGCTGCTGTCTTGTTCATTCAGTGGGGTGACTTGGGCCCCATCATCCACAGCGCGCAGGAATTCGCGGCGCGGTCCTGTGGGCGCTAGGTCTATTCCTACACGCCTCATACTGCGGCGGGGCAATACATCGCTTGCGCCCGATAGTTTGCGCAGCAGCGGCATCATGAACAGAAATGCTGTCACAAAACTGGATACTGGATTGCCGGGTAGGCCCAGTATGATCTGGCGGCCGCGCCGGGCAACGAGCAAGGGTTTGCCCGGTTTAATCGCCACGCGCCAGAAATCGATCTGGGCCCCCCATTCGCCGAGGGCGGGACGGATTAAATCGTGATCACCAACCGATGCGCCGCCACTGGTTACGATCAGATCGCTGCCCTCCGCTTGGCGAAATGCCTGCGTTAAGGCGTCCAAATTATCAGGAATGGGGCCCAACTGTTTGACTGTGCATGGTAATGATGAGGCCATGGCAGCCAGCATAGCGCCATTGCTGGCCGGAATTTGATGCGGAGAACATTTTTGAGGATCAGCCGCCAGCTCATCGCCGGAATCGATGAGGGTCAGCACCGGTTTGCGGGGCGTTTGGATCACCGCCCGCCCGGCGGCCAGTGTCAGGGCAATCTGGGCTGGGCCAATGCGGGTGCCAGCAGCAAGCAGAGTATCGCCTGTCATAAAGTCGGAGCCAGCCGCCCTGATGTTGCTGCCAGAGGAGGATTGCCCGGCTTGATGCACGGCAATATCTGCGCTGCGAACGACATGTTCCTGCAGCACCACTTTACCCGCGCCATCAGGTATGAGCGCGCCGGTGGAAATCCGAACAGCTTCGCCTGATGAAACATTCCCAAAAAATGGCGCGCCAGCCTTGCTTTCCCCGATGATTATCCAAGGTGAAGGGCCAGCCACGGCATATCCATCCATTGCCGAGAGATCCGCCGGAGGCTGGGTCCGACCAGCAACCAATGGGGCGGCAAGGTATCGGCCGCTGGCCAGTTTGATGGGCACATCCTCGGGCGGCAAAGGCACCAAAAGGTCAAGCAATTGTGCCTGTGCATCCGCGAGCTTTAGAGGCGGCTTCATTCCCGTCCAATCATGTTGCCGCGTGCCAATCGCCAGATTTACCGCCGGTTTTGGATTGCAATTTTATCTCGCCAATCTCCATCCCTTTATCGAGAGCCTTGGCCATGTCATAAATTGTAAGAAGCCCCACGCAAACTGCTGTAAGGGCTTCCATTTCCACCCCTGTTTTGCCGGTAAGGGAGGCTGTGGCGGCGGCTTGGATGGAGCAATCTTCAAAAGTAAAATCGATGGTCACCGCGTCGAGCGCCAATGGATGGCATAGGGGAATTAATTCCGCTGTCTTTTTAGACGCCATGATCGCGGCAATCCTTGCGGCGGCGAGCACATCCCCTTTGGGCACATCACCATTGCGAATGGCTGATAATGCATCAGCGGACATGGTGATCCTGCCTGCCGCGGTGGCGGAACGGGTGCTTGGTTGTTTGCCGCCAACATCAACCATCCGTGCGCGGCCATGTTCATCCAGATGGGTCAGTTTATTCATAGCGCCTCTTTATGGCAGATAGGCTTCCTGATGGACAGGAGGGATGGGCAAAACCATGCGCGATAATGCCTGATAATGCCTGATTAAGCCCGGTGATTGGCGGAACCTATCCATTGTTTTTGCGCGCGGCCTCAAGTTCAAAGCGCGGGGTCCGTTTGCCCTTGGTCCGGCCCGTCAAATGAAATTGAAAGCAGCGATCACAGCGATAGGGCCTGAGCGGAAAATCTGCACGGCGGGCCGTCAAAAGCGCCTCTTCCTCCGTTCGGAAGCGGATTTTCTTGATGCAAATGCTTAGCCTTGTTCGCATCTTTTTGCTTTATTCGCCCTGTAACAGCGCCTTGGTTGCGGCGGTTACATCATCTTCGCGCATTAGGCATTCGCCCACCAAAAAGGTCCGAACACCTGATCGGGCGAGGCGCTGACAATCGGCGTGGCTGGAAATGCCGCTTTCGCCCACCAGCAAGGCCCCCTCTGGTGCCAAAGGGGCGAGGCGCTCGGTCACGCCCAGATCGGTCACAAACCGTTTTAGATCCCGGTTGTTGACCCCAATCAGACGGGATTTCAGGCGGGCGGCGCGTTCCATTTCCGCCTCATTATGCACTTCGACCAGTACATCCATCTTACGTTCGATGGCCGCCGCCTCGATTTCGTGCATTGCGCCATCATCCAGCGCGGCGACGATGATCAGGATCGCATCTGCCCCGATGGCCCGGGCCTCTGCCACTTGCCAAGGATCGACCATAAAATCCTTGCGTAGCACGGGCAGGGTGCAGGCCGCGCGGGCCTGGATTAGAAAATCTTCATGCCCCTGAAAATAGGGGGCGTCGGTCAAGACGGATAGGCATGCCGCCCCGCCTTTTTCATAGGATAATGCATGTTGTGATGGATAAAAGCTTTTGCGAATCAACCCCTTGGAAGGTGAAGCTTTCTTTATTTCTGCGATCAGGGCGAAGCCCGACCCAGCTTTTGCAGCCAGAGCGGCATGAAAGCCGCGCGGTGCGGTTTGTTCCTCGGCGCGCCTATCGAGTTGGTTGATGGTGGCGTGCAGCTGCCGGTCGGCCACTTCCTCGCGCTTGGTCGCGCAGATTTCATCGAGTTTGTTCATGCCACAATTGCGATCCAGCGGGCGAGCAGATCCTTTGCGGCGCCGCTGTCCAATACCTCTCTTGCCCGGGCTGCGCCTTGCGCCCAATCTGCCGCAGTTCCTGCCACCATCAATGACGCAGCTGCATTGAAGATAACTGCATCACGATATGGGCCGCAATTGCCATCAAGCAGCGCCATGAGCGCTTTGGCATTGTGGGCTGGATCGCCTCCGCGAATTGCCTCCACCGGCGCGTGGGGGGCATTAATTGCTGATGCATCGATGCGTTTCATTTCAAATTCGCCGTCGTGAACATCCGCTATTTCATTGCCGCCCGCCAAGCTCAATTCATCCAAGCCTTCATCACCTGAAACAATCATGGCGCGCCCGTTCCCGAGGCTGGCCTTGGCGGCAGCGTAAATGGGAACATAGGATGGGCGCGCGATGCCGATTAACTGGCGGCTCACCCCTGCCGGATTGGACAAGGGGCCCATCAAATTGAAAATTGTTCTGCGGCCAAGGCGCTGGCGGATTGGGTGGATACGGCCCATCGCGGGATGATGGTTTTTGGCAAACAGAAAGCAGATACCAATTTCTGCCAATGTCTTTTCAGCAGTGCGGCCCGCGGCCTCCATGTTCAGGCCCAGTGCCTCCAACGTATCGGCCGCGCCTGCCTTGGATGAAGCCGCGCGGTTGCCGTGTTTTGCCACTGGCACGCCGCTGGCGGCCACCACCAGGCTAACGGCGGTGGAAACATTGAGTGTATGGTGCCCATCACCGCCTGTGCCGCAGACATCAATGGCATTGGCCGGCGCAGCAATCGGGATCATGCGGGCGCGCAAAGCCCGCGCCGCGCCGGCGATTTCTTCGGATGTTTCAATGCGATCTGACAAAACTATGAGGAAACGCGCAATTTCTTCCTCGCTGGCTTGCCCGTCCAGCACCGCACCAAAGACCTCTTCGGCCTCGCTCTCGGTCAAATGGTCACCAACGCCGGGCAGGGTTTTCATGACGGCACCTGCGCTGTCATTCCGCAGATGCGCAAGAAATTTGCCAGCAGCGCATGGCCATGTTCTGTGGCGATGCTTTCCGGGTGGAATTGGACCCCATGGATAGGTAAGTCAGAATGACGAAAGCCCATAATGGCGGCCTCGTCCAGCCCGGGTGTCTCGCTGGTTGCGTTGACCTCAAGGCTTGCTGGAATATCTTCTACGATTAGAGAGTGATACCGTGTTGCATCGAACGGTGTTGGCAGGCCGGCGAATACGCCGCTGGCATCATGGGTGACGGGCGAAGTTTTGCCATGCATCAATCCGCCGCGCACCACATGGCCGCCAAAATGTTGCCCGATTGCCTGATGCCCCAGGCACACACCCAGCAGCGGCATTTGTGTATCAGCACACGCGGCCACCAGATCAAGGCTGATGCCTGCTTCATTGGGGGTGCATGGGCCGGGCGATATTAAAACGCCCTTTGCGCCGCTGGCCACTGCCTCCGTTGCGGTCAAGGCATCGTTACGTTCTACCTGCACCGGGGCGCCCAATTCCATGAGATAATGGACCAGGTTGAAGGTGAAGCTATCGTAATTATCGATGACAAGGATCACGAATTGGGGTCTTTCATAATTTTGCAGGCCAATCAGGGGGCGCAGCCTTTAAACAGTCGCTAGCATGAATGGGGCTGCGGGCAATGCGTAGGTGCGCAATTTACATCATTGCCTTTTATGTTCCACCACGATCAAGGGACCGATTGATGAAGCATTATCAATCCGGCCGCTGGCAGGATCCCACAGCGCCGATACATTCCCATCAAGATAAAGTGCATTGGGCGTTTGGGCTACATCGCGAAAAAACCGGCTGATTTTGCCAAAAGATACCGCCCCTTTCGAAATAACAAAATGGGCGCGGCCTTGCTTGTCAATTCCCACACCATTGCGGACCGCCCGAGACGGGCCATCCTGCGCGATTTCTGGGTGGAGTTTCCCGTCTATCACCAGCATCGGCCCCGACTGGGTGCCAAATTGCGGCCGATCGCTGACCTGCGCATAGAAATCTTCGGTGGTGCGAATGCGCCATTTGCCAGCGGTGCCATAAAACACGCCATTGGGTTTTAGGTGGAAATTTCCCGGCCCATCGGAACGGCTCAATTCCTTTATCCGTTTGCCTTTTTCTACGTAATAACCAATTGGCCTGCCGCCGGCATCAAACATTCCGCCATTCATAGCAAAGGCCACTAATGGCGCATCTGGCGCACGCGCGGCAGCAAAGTTTGCCAGGCCGCGATAGGGTTTTGCCATGTCCGGCCCACTATCCGGGCTAAGATCGGTGGTAATCTGGTGCTGCGCAGGATCGGCAATACAATCGGTCAGGGTTGCATCTTCGAACCGTATGTTGGTGCAGGCGGGCATGGGGCGGGCAAGCCCTTTGTCGCCTTCATGCCGGAAACGCGCTTGATCGCTACTTTCCGCCTTGCCGCTGCCAATTTCTGTGCGGATAACCGGTTGGCCAGCCGGTTCTGGCCCGCAAGCCGCCAGCATGGGGATAGCCAAGGGAAGAAACCAGCGCACCACTGGCGTCACTGGCCAAACCCCGGTTCGCTGGCGATACGTGCAGCTTCGCGCGCCGCGGCGATCAGTGCGCCTGCTTTGGCTTCGCATTCGCGCTGTTCATAGGCAGGATCACTATCGGCCACGATGCCTGCGCCTGCCTGAACATGCATGGTGCCATCTTTCACCACTGCGGTGCGCAACACGATGCAGCTATCGACTGAACCATCGGGCGCGAAATAGCCAACGCCGCCGGCATATGCCCCGCGCGTTTCGGGTTCCAATTCAGCAATGACTTCGCAGGCGCGGATTTTGGGCGCGCCGCTGACGGTTCCTGCGGGAAAACCGGCAAACATCGCGTCCAATGCATCATAGGCGGGATCAAGCTGGCCAAGCACATTGCTGACGATGTGCATGACATGGCTATAGCGTTCTACAGAATAGCTGGCGGTCACTTTTACAGTGCCGCCCTGCGTCACCCGGCCCACATCATTTCGGCCAAGATCAAGCAGCATCAGATGTTCGGCCAATTCCTTAGGATCGGCCAGCAGGCTTGCTTCGGCTGCATCATCCTCTGCCGGGGTTTTGCCGCGGGGCCGCGTTCCGGCAAGCGGGCGAATGGTAACTTCACCATCGCGCACCCGCACGAGGATTTCGGGGCTGGATCCAACCACTGCAAAGCCGGGCAAATCTAGAAAATACAGAAAAGGTGACGGATTGACCCGGCGCAGCGCACGATACAGCGCCAGCGGGGGGAGGGGGAATGGGCAGGTAAAACGCTGCGCCAGAACCACCTGAAATATATCACCCGCTTCGATATAATCTTTCGCGCGCAGAACCATATCGCGATAATCACCATCGGCCATGACCGGTGATAAGGCCATTTCAGGCAGATCATTTGCGGGGTTAATGACCGGCGCGGCCAAATTCAGGCGGCGTAGCGCCTCGTCGATCCGTTCGCCTGCAAGCTCCACCGCTCTTTCGGGACCGGCCAGTTCTGATGCCAGTCCTGAAGACTGTGCTGCTGTCTGTTCAGCGGAGGGTGCGTTATCCGTTGGGGTGGGGGCCCAAAGCGGGGCAATTGCGAATAATTCTTCACTCAGCCCGTCAAATATCAGGATCAGCGTTGGGCGCACGAACAACATATCAGGCAGTTCGAGCGGATTTTCCGGTGCACGCGGCAGTTTTTCAACAAGGCCGATCGTTTCGTAACCAAAATAGCCCACCAAACAGGCCAATGCCGGGGGCAGGGCATCAGGCACGTCTATCCGGCATTGCGCCGCCAGCGTCCGCAATGCTTCCATCGTGCCAAGCGGACTATCCAGAAAAGCTTCGCGGTCCTGGCGCCATTTCGAATTTATCTGGGCGGTCGTGCCCGATGCACGAAACACCAGATCAGGGTCCAGCCCCAGCAGGCTGTAGCGCCCGCGCACTTCACCGCCTTCGACTGATTCCAGCAGGAAATCGCCGCGCCCTGATTGGATCAATTTTAGGGCGGCCCCAACTGGGGTTTCCGTATCGGCCACCACTTTACGCCAAACCAGCGCGTGATTACCCGCTGCCAACGCGGCAATCGCGGCGGCTGAATTATCTGGTAAATGGCCTTGCGAAACGGTCATCTGGAAACCTGCACTGATACGCCTATCTTTCGCCTGACAATTGTTTGCGGACCGCCTCAAGAGCGGTTGCATTTCGTTCTACGCCAAGTTCATCGCGCATCGCGACCCGCAATTGATCGGCATATTCACGCCCTGTGGTGGACCCTAATTCCTGCTTGGCCGCTTGGAAAACAGGATCATCCGCCGCGATCGACCCTGCGGTAATTTCATCAAGATCCACAATGAACCAGCCGCCGCTGCTTGGCGCTTCCAGTTTCTTGGTGGTGCCTTTTGCCATGCTGAACAACAGTGCCAATGGCGGGGGAACCTTGCCCCCAGCAGCAGCCAATTGTTCGCGCGACAGGCTGATTGAATCGACCCCGGGAAGCGTTTTTTCCTCTTCTGCCATCGCCTTTTTCAACGTGGAGCCATCGGCCATTCGTTTCAAAATCCGGTCTGTGGCATCGCGGGCCGCCTTGGCCCCTTCTGTGCGGCGCCATGCCAGCATAACATCGCCGCGAATATCCTTCAGTGGGGCGGCGGCCGATGGGGTGATGGTGCCAGCTTCGAAAATTAGGAATGCCTCTCCTCGCACGATTTCGGCCAGTTGCGGTTCACCTTCTTCCATCTGAAAAACGGTTGGCACAATTGGCGCGATGATCTGCGGGGCGGCTTCATTCGGGCTGGCGTAAACAGTGCCATTGGCAATCACCGGCTTTGTTGTCTTGATTTCCAACTTCAATTCGCTGGCAACATCCAGCAATGCTTCGCCGCTTTCCAGCCGCTCTTCGATGGAGGCGGTCAGATCATCCAGCGCCGCGCGCCGTTTTTCTTGCCCCAATACGGCTGTAATTTCAGGGCTGACTTGGCTCAGACTGCGTTCAGCAATTTTTTTCACTGCGTCCACGCGGATAACATGCCAGCCAAGCCCGCTGCGGGCTGGTTCTGCAACAGTGTTCTTATCAGCCGCAAAGGCAGCCTGCGCCACGCCTGCAGAAGTCTGCGCGGAAACTTCATCAAGCGTAACTGGACCCAGTTTGGCAATTTCAAGCCCCGCTTCGCGTGCCGCGGTTTTCAGCGATCCGCCTGCCTGCACCCGATCACGGATGGCTTTGGCGG
>Ga0209345_10000363_pt1 | contig 58892 bp, 60 predicted proteins | sample Cruoilmetagenom7_FD_187294 | JGI IMG/M metagenome (GOLD analysis project Ga0209345, IMG submission 187294) | Oil polluted marine microbial communities from Coal Oil Point, Santa Barbara, California, USA - Sample 7 (SPAdes) (version 2) | ecosystem: Environmental > Aquatic > Marine > Oil seeps ... | reverse complement strand
GACATTGTTCATAAAGGCGGACAAAACCCCGCCGATTAACCCCATCAGGGCAATATGTGCGCCCAACTTGCGGGTGCTATCAACCAAGGTGCGGGTGATCAAAAACACGGCCCCCGAGCGCACCAACCCCGCCGAAACCACCAGCACCAGCGCCACAACCAAAGTGGCGGGATGGCCAAAGCCGTCGAACGCGTGTTTGGTTGGGACCACGCCCAGCACCACCCCCGCCATCAGGGCAGTGAAGGCCACAAGGTCATAACGAAACCTGCCCCACAGCAGGAGGCCGAAAACAGCGCCAAACAGCGAAAATAGGGTAATCTGGTCAGTGGTCACGGGCGTGCTCCTGTTGTTTATCCCACTTCAAACCTATTGGCGTGCGGTTTGCAATGTTGTGTAGGCGCGTGGTGTGTTTTATAGAGGCTTGAAATCTACAAATACACGTTACAGTGACACGGCGGGAGACAGACATGGCAGGCCACTCAAAATGGGCAAATATCCAGCATCGCAAGGGGCGCCAAGATAAGCTGCGCTCAAAGCTGTTTTCAAAGCTCGCCAAAGAAATCACCGTGGCCGCCAAAATGGGCGACCCTGATCCCGACAACAACCCACGCCTGCGCATGGCTGTGAAAGAGGCCAAATCGCAATCTGTGCCAAAAGATGTGATTGATCGGGCCATCAAGAAATCTGTGGCCGGCGAGGGCGACGCCTATGAGGAAATCCGCTATGAGGGCTATGGCCCGGGTGGTGTTGCGGTGATTGTCGAGGCGATGACCGACAACCGCAATCGCACCGCCAGCACTGTGCGCTCGACCTTCACCAAAACCGGCGGCAATCTGGGGGAAACCGGATCGGTCGCCTTCATGTTTGATCGCAAGGGCGAGATTGTCTATCTGGCCGAAGTCGGAGATGCGGACACCGTGATGATGTCGGCCATCGAGGCAGGGGCCGAGGATGTCGAGAGTTCGGACGAGGGCCACGTAATCTATTGTGGCGACACCGATTTGAACGCCGTTTCAACAGCGCTTGAGGCTGATCTGGGTGAGTCCGAGACCAGCAAGCTGATCTGGATGCCGAACATCAGCACCGAGCTGGACTTAGAGGGCATGGAAAAGCTGATGAAGCTGATTGACGCGCTGGAAGATGATGACGACGTGCAGCGGGTGACCGCGAATTTTGAAGCCTCGGACGAGGTGATGGCGCAGCTGTAACCGCCCTCAATATTGACGACACACGGACGCGCCTTTTGACCTGCTCAAGAGGCGCGTTTCACTTTAAATTGATCGCACTTCCTTTTCTGGACCACAAACATAGTCTCGCAAGACGCGGATCATGAAACCGGGAGAGAACAATCAAGAATTTACTGTTAACCTGTGGCACAGCAGCCCTGTTTGCCAGCACGTCGATAACGGTGGCCCACGCTGAGGACATCAAAATCGGCCTGCTGCTTGGTTATACCGGCCCAGTTGAATCGATGATGGTTGCGATCTCCGCTGGTGGTGAACTTGCGCTCAAAGAGGTCAGTGATTCTGGCCTGTTGTTAGGGGGCAGCACCGTGAGAGCCATCAAAGCTGATTCAACCTGCGTTGATAACGCAGCCGCCACCGCCGCGACAGAGCGCCTGATCACTTCTGACGGAGTCAAAGCCATTTTGGGAGCCGGCTGTTCGGGTGTCAAAGGGGCTGTGTTAAGCAATGTGGCGCTGCCAAACGGGATCGTTAAGAAATCGCCCTCGGCCACGTCGCCCGGGTTGAGCGAAGCTGAAGACAACGGTTTATTCTTCCGCACGGCCCCATCGGGAGCCCGCGAAGATCAGGTGATGTCTGAAATCCTGATGGAGCAGGGGGTCAAATCTGTGGCCGTGACCTATACCAACAACGATTACGGCAAAGGGTTGGCGGATACGTTTGAAACCTGGTTTGCGGCAATGGGCGGCGAAATCACCATTTCTGCGGCCCACGAGGACGGCAAGGCCGATTATTCGGCTGAAATCGGCGCCTTGGCAGCGGCTGGGTGACCGTTTGGTTGTGGTTGGCTACGTGGATGAGGGCGGATCAGGCATCGTGCAAGCCGCACTCGATACCGGCGCGTTTGACAAGTTTCACTTTCCTGCCGGAATGATGGGGGATGCGCTCGAGACCAATTTTGGCGGCGTGCTGGATGGGTCCTCGGGCCAACATCCGGGCACCGATAGCCCAGGGGCCGCGACGTTCGCCAAATTGGTGGGAGATGCCTTTGATGCCAACGCGTCTTTTGCCGCCGAATCCTATGACGCCGCCGCGTTGATCCTGCTTTCGATGCAGGCTGCGGGCTCATCGGAGTCAGAGGTTTTCAAGACCAAAGTCATGGATGTCGCCAATGCTCCGGGCGAAAAGATTTAGCCGGGTGAGTTGGCAAAGGCGTTGAAAATTTTGGCCGATGGGGGTGACGTTGATTATGTTGGTGCCTCTGCGGTCGAGTTCATCGGCGGCGGCGAATCCGCAGGCACCTATCGCCAAGTCGAAATCGAGGGCGGCAAGATGACCACGGTTGCCTATCGCTAGGAAACGATTGGTTGGAGCGAGGTTACTGTTCCAACCACCTTTTGGCTGTTTGGGTGACCACGCGGGTTAGCGGTTTTAACGCATGAGCGGTCACACGGTTGAATTGCCAAAACAGTGGCACGTCATAGGTTGGTGTGTTGCCAATCAAAACCAGCCGCCCCGCCTCGATATGCGCGCGCACCAGAACCTCGGGGTTCAGCCCCCAGCCAAGCCCGGCAATCGCGGCACTGACAAAGCCATGGGTGCTGGGCAGCAGATGGACGGGCGGGGTGATCCGCTTGCCAACCTGTGCAGCCAACCATTGATGTTGCAAATGGTCCTTGCAGTTATACCTCAGCATCGGGGCGTGTTTGGCCGTAGCGGTTGTGAGCCCTTGGGGGAAATGCCGTGCTGTAAAATCGGGGCTGGCAGTGGCCAGATAGCGCTGTGATCCCAGCGGGATGCTGTCACAACCCTGCACCGGTTTGGCGTGCGCGGTGACGGCGGCCATCACTTCGCCACGGCGCAACCAATCAGCGCTGACGTCCTCGTCATCGGTGCTGATATCAAGCAAAAACCCGTCCACCTGTGACATGGCATGAATGAACCATGTGTCCAGACTGTCGGCGTTCACGACAACACGGATCGGGGCAGCGACCTCATTGGGCAGTATGCCGTTCAAATCCGCCCCAAGTGTGGTTTCCAACAGTGTCACCTCCTCGGCGTGACGAAACAGGCGCTGGCCCGCCGGGGTGGCGGCGGCGGGGCTGCCACGGATGATCAGCACAGTGCCCAGCTGTTCCTCGAGCGTTTTAAGGCGCTGCGAAATGGCCGAAGGCGTGACGCCAAGGCTGTTCGCCGCCGCCTCAAAACTGCCGGTTTGCAGGATGGCACGAAGAGCGGCCAAATGTGCGTAATCCATCATTAGAAATTCTAATCCTTAAGTAGAAAGGTTAAATGGTCTAATGGTGCGCCCTACGGTATCCCCTGTCAAGAAAAGGACAGAGATTATGCAAACAGCCGTCAGTGGATTTCTAATAGGGTTCAGCCTGATCTTGGCCATCGGGGCACAAAATGCTTTTGTGTTGCGCCAAGGGTTGCGGCGTGAACATGTGTTTGCGGTGTGCCTGACCGCGTCCTTGTCAGATGCCATTTTGATCCTTGTGGGGGTCAGCAGTTTTGAAATGGTATCGCGCCTGTTGCCATGGATTACGCCCGCGCTTTTATATGCAGGGACGGCGTTTTTAGTCTGGTACGGCTGGCTGAATTTTCGCGCGGCCCTGCAAGGCGGCGCGGGGATGCAAACCTCTGATATCAAAGCCAAAAGCCTGAAGAAAACAGTGCTGACCTGTCTGGCGCTGTCATGGCTGAACCCGCATGTCTATCTGGACACGGTGGTTTTTTTGGGCTTGGCCTCACTCAACTATGACGATCAAATCGCCTTTGCGAGCGGGGCGGTTTTATCCTCTTTCACCTTCTTTTTCATGCTCGGTTACGGGGCGCGGCTGTTGGAACCAGTATTTGTCAAGCCAAGTGCATGGCGGGTGCTTGATACGATTGTGGCGCTGACCATGTGGGCGATTGCGGCGACCTTGCTGTTGAATTGATCTTGCCATTCCGGCAGCGCTGCTATCCATTGCAAATATGAGTGCAAATATTTCAATTGTTAACGACCATCGCCCGATTTGGGGGGTGATCTGGATGCTGGCCACGGGACTGGCCTTTGTGGCAGTCACAGCCGTTGTGAAACACATTGGCGGAGCGGTGCCCCCCGCCGAGGCGGCATTTTTGCGCTATGCTTTGGGCTTGGTGTTTTTGATTCCGATGCTGCGCCCGCTGATCAAGGCCAACCTGCAACGCCGCCAGATCATATTGTTCGGATGGCGCGGGGCGGTACATTCGATCGGGGTGATCCTGTGGTTTTTCGCAATGACCAAAATCCCGATCGCTGATGTCACTGCGATGAATTACCTGTCGCCGATCTATGTGACCCTTGGGGCGGCGCTATTTTTAGGTGAAAAACTGGCGTTTCGACGCATTTTGGCGATCATTGCGGCGCTGGTAGGGGCACTGATCATTCTGCGCCCCGGTTTTCGAGAGGTTTCAATCGGCCATATCGCGATGCTATTCACCGCTGTGTTGTTCGCAGCATCCTATCTGATCGCCAAACGCATGGCGGACGAGGTCAACCCCGTGGTGGTGGTGGCAATGCTGTCGATCACGGTGACCATCGGATTGGCCCCATTCGCGTTTGCACAATGGGTAACCCCAACGCTCTTACAAGTTGGCTGGTTGTTTTTGGTGGCGGTGTTTGCCACCATTGGCCACCTGACCATGACATTGGCCTTTCGTGCAGCGCCGATGACCGTGACGCAACCCGTGACGTTTTTGCAATTGGTCTGGGCGGCAACGCTGGGGGCTGTGATGTTTGGCGAACCTGTGGATGGTTGGGTGGTGCTGGGCGGTTTGGTGGTCCTTGGCTCGGTGAGTTTCATCACGTGGCGCGAGGCGGTTTTGAAAAAGCGCGCACTGACGCCATCGGTGAATGCGACCAAGGTCTGATGGCACGCACCTCATTTTTGGGCTGCCCAAATTTTTATTGATTGACGAGTCAATAAAAATCCAACAGATATGACCCAAGCAATTGTTTTGGGGAAAATCATGCCAAAAGTTGGAATGGAGCCGATCCGGCGCAAAGCATTGGTGGACGCGACGATTGTTGAAATCGGACGCACCGGATCATTGGATGTGACGGTCAGCCAGATCGCCAAACGGGCAGGGATGTCGAGCGCCTTGGCGCATCATTACTTTGGCGGCAAGGATCAGATATTTCTGGCCGCGATGCGCCATATCCTGAGCGTTTACGGCGCACAGGTGCGGGCGGCGTTAATGGTCGCTGATGGACCGCGGGCGCGGCTTGAGGCCATCATCCGCGCCAGTTTCGAGGCTGGAAATTTTCGTGGCGAGGTGATCAGCGCCTGGATGAATTTCTATGTTCAGGCCCAGACGTCGACAGGGGCCAAGCGGTTGTTGAATATCTATCAGGCACGACTGCGGTCTAACCTGTTGCACGAACTACGCCCGTTGATTGGGCACCGTGCCCCCGACGTTGCGGCCAATATCGCGGCGCTGATTGATGGTTTGTATATTCGCCACGCGCTGCGCACATCCATGCCCGATGGGCGCTTGGCCTCGGATCGGGTGTTGGGCTGTCTGGATATGATGCTGGACGCTCCACAGGAGGAAACCAAATGAAACTGCCAAGCAAAATCCTGATGCTGGGGGCGAGCCTGTTGATGGCGGGGCTGCTGGCCTCGTGCATGACGAAGGAGGAACAAGTTCTGGCACAGCAAAAGGCCGAATGCCTTGAGGCGGGTGGAAGATGGGGTCGCGGCGGTATACTGGCGCTTGAGCAATGCTTTCCAACTTACAGTGATGGCGGCAAATCCTGCAATCGGGAAAGTGATTGTCAGGGGATGTGCATGGCTGACACGCGCACCTGCGCCCAGTCCTTTAGCTATGGCTGTTTGTCCTATCTGAATGACGACGGAAAAGCCGAGGAAATCTGCATTGACTAAAGACACCAAAAAAGCTGCCCCCAACATCCTGATCATCATGGTGGATCAGTTGAATGGCACCCTGTTTCCCGACGGGCCTGCCGATTGGCTGCATGCCCCGAACCTCAAGTCGCTGGCGGCCCGCTCAACGCGTTTTGCCAACAGCTATACCGCGTCACCGCTCTGTGCGCCGGGGCGGGCCAGTTTTATGTCTGGGCAATTGCCGTCGCGCACGGGGGTATATGACAACGCGGCCGAGTTTGCCTCGTCAATCCCGACCTACGCGCACCATTTGCGTCGCGCGGGCTATCAAACCTGTTTGTCGGGCAAAATGCACTTTGTCGGCCCCGACCAGATGCACGGGTTTGAGGAACGCCTGACCACCGATATTTACCCCGCCGATTTTGGCTGGACGCCGGACTACCGCAAACCCGGCGAGCGGATTGACTGGTGGTATCACAATATGGGATCAGTCACCGGCGCGGGTGTGGCCGAGATTTCCAACCAGATGGAATATGACGACGAGGTTGCCTATCATGCTTGTGCGAAATTGTACGATCTGGCCCGTGGCAATGATGCGCGACCGTGGTGTTTGACCGCCAGCTTTACCCATCCGCACGATCCCTATGTGGCGCGCAAAAAATACTGGGACCTATATGAGGATTGCGAGCATCTGCTGCCTGAGATCGGCACCATGCCCTATGACGCGCATGACGCCCATTCAAAGCGGATATTTGACGCCAATGACTGGCGCAGTTTCGACATAACCGAGGAAAATATCCGCCGGTCCCGCCGCGCCTATTTCGCCAATATCAGCTATCTGGATGACAAGGTCGGCGAGATGCTGACGGTGCTCACAGACACGGGGCAGGAGGCGGTGATCGTCTTTGTCTCTGATCATGGCGATATGCTGGGCGCGCGCGGCTTGTGGTTCAAGATGAGCTTTTATGAGGGCTCCTCAAGAGTGCCCTTGATGATTGCAGCCCCCGATCTGCCCGTTGGGCGGATTGATACGCCAGTCTCCAACATCGACGTCACCCCGACGCTGTGTGATTTGGCGGGTGTGTCGATGCAGGAGGTCGCGCCATGGACGGACGGCGAGAGCCTGCTGGAATTGGCGAAGGGCGGCGAGCGCACTTCGCCTGTGGCAATAGAATATGCCGCCGAAGCCTCTTATGCGCCACTGGTCAGCCTGCGCTATGGCAAGTGGAAATATAACCGCTGCACGCTGGACCCTGATCAGCTGTTCGATCTGGAATCCGACCCGCACGAGTTGGAAAATCTGGCCGAAAACCCTGCGCATGCCGGTACCTTGCAAACCCTGCGTGCCAAATCCGAGGCACGCTGGGATTTGGCCGCCTATGACGCCGATGTGCGCCAAAGTCAGGCGCGGCGCTGGGTGGTGTACGAGGCGTTGCGCAACGGCGAATACTATCCGTGGGATTATCAGCCGCTGCAAAAAGCCAGCGAGCGCTACATGCGCAACCACATGAATTTGGATGCTTTAGAAGAAAACAAACGGTTCCCGCGAGGGGACTGAAGAGCTATTGGGAAGAGATTGATATGATCACGGTTTACGGACGCGCGACATCGTCAAATGTGCAGGCGGTGATGTGGGGTATTGCCGAATTGGGGCTGGCCTATGAACGGCTGGATGTTGGCCTGTCCCATGGCGGAAACGACACCCCTGAATATCTGGCGATGAACCCGCATGGCTTGGTGCCAACACTCAAGGACGGCGATCTGGTGCTGTGGGAAAGCTGCGCGATTCTGCGCTATCTGGCAGCGACATACGGTGATGGGGGCGCATTTTGGCCCGCCGATCCTGTGGCGCGTGCCCGCGTGGATATGTGGGCCGAGTGGGGTAAGGTCAATTTTGCGCGTGACTTTACAGTGCCGATTTTCTGGTCACGGGTGCGCACGGCGGCCATCGATAGGGACGAGGTCGCACTGACGGTAGCATTGGCAAAATTTGATGGATATTTGGACCATTTGGAGGCGCAATTGGGTGACAACCCATTCGTTACAGGTGCGGATTTCTCGCTCGCCGATATTGTCATTGGCCATGTGTTGTTTCGCTATTTTGACATCGACATTCCGCGTAACGACCGCCCATTGATCGATGCCTATTTTGCCCGCCTAAAGCAGCGTCCGGCGTTTAGGGAACATGTGATGGTGTCTTATGAGATTTTACGGGCCGAGGGAGCGAATTGATGCAAGCCGATTATGTGATTATTGGCGCAGGCTCGGCTGGTTGCGCGATAGCTTACCGGCTGTCTGAAGCCGGTAAATCGGTATTGGTGATTGAACATGGCGGCAGTGATGCTGGTCCGTTCATCCAGATGCCCGCCGCCCTGTCATACCCGATGAATATGGGCATGTATGATTGGGGTTTTCAGAGCGAACCCGAGCCACATTTGGGCAATCGCAAACTGGTTTGTCCGCGCGGCAAGGTGGTTGGTGGTTCCTCAAGCATTAACGGCATGGTCTATGTGCGCGGCCACGCGCATGACTTTGACCACTGGGCTGATAGTGGCGCGCAAGGCTGGGGTTATGCCGATGTGTTGCCCTACTTTAAACGCATGGAGCATTGGCATTCGGGTGGCCATGGTGGTGACAAAGCATGGCGCGGCAAGGATGGCCCGTTGCATGTCACACGCGGCCCACGGCACAACCCGCTGTTCAAGGCCTTTGTCGATGCGGGACAGCAGGCAGGCTATCAGACCACGGATGATTACAACGGCGTGCAACAAGAAGGTTTTGGCCCGATGGATCAAACCGTTTGGCGAGGGCGGCGCTGGTCTGCGGCCAATGCTTATCTGCGCCCAGCGTTGAAGCGTGAAAACTGCACCCTGACACGGGCACTGGCGCGGCGCGTTGTGATCAAGGACGGTCGTGCCATCGGGGTCGAGGTTGAGCGCGGTGGCAAGATCGAGGTGATCCATGCTAGGCGCGAGGTGATCATAGCGGCCTCGTCTATCAACTCGCCCAAACTGTTGATGTTGTCGGGCATTGGCCCTGCTGCACATCTGGCCGAACACGGCATTGGGGTGGTGGCGGATCGGGCGGGCGTTGGGCAAAACCTGCAAGATCATCTGGAACTCTACATCCAGATGGCGGCGAGCCAGCCAGTGACACTCTATCGTTACTGGAACCTGATCAGCAAGGCGCGGATCGGGGCGCAATGGCTGTTTACCAAGGCCGGTATGGGAGCCAGCAACCAGTTTGAATCAGCTGCCTTTATTCGTAGTGACAAAGGCATCGAATACCCCGATATCCAGTATCATTTCCTACCCATTGCGGTGCGTTATGATGGCAAGGCAGCAGCCGAGGGGCATGGGTTTCAGGCCCATGTCGGCCCGATGCGCTCCACCAGTCGCGGGACGGTGACATTGGCCAGCAATGATCCCAATGACGCACCCAAAATCCTGTTTAATTACATGTCACAGGCACAGGACTGGCAGGATTTTCGCACCTGCATCCGCCTGACCCGCGAGATTTTTGCCCAAGGGGCCTTCAAACCCTTTGTGAAGCACGAAATCCAGCCTGGTGCCGATTATCAATCGGATGACGAGTTGGATGATTTCATTCGGGAACACGCCGAGAGCGCCTTTCACCCTTGCGGCACGGCGCGCATGGGGGCGACGGATGACCCAATGGCGGTGGTCGATCCCGAGTGCCGCGTGATCGGGGTGGAAGGGTTGCGGCTGGCCGACAGCAGTATTTTTCCACGAATTCCGAACGGCAACCTGAATGCCCCCAGCATCATGACGGGGGAAAAGGCCGCAGACCACATTCTGGGGCGCGGCATGTTGCCGGCGATGAATGACGAAGTGTGGTTGCATCCTGATTGGAAAACTGCACAACGCTAGGGCATGAACCGGATCATTCTGACCCTGCTGTTGATGGGCGGTATTTATACCGCGATGCGCAGCGTTGACGGTCCTATGCCCGTGCAGACCGAGGTCCATGGCATTGCCCATGTCCATGACGGGGATACCTTCACCGTTGCAGGCGTGAAAATTCGCCTGTTTGGCATTGATGCTCCCGAAATGGACCAGAATTGCGAGTTGCGCGACGGCAGCGCTTGGGCGTGCGGGCGCTGGTCGCGCGACGAAGTGCGGCGTATTCTAAACGGGCGTGATCTGCGTTGTGTCAAACAGGTCTATGACAAATACGGACGCATGGTGGCGCGGTGTTATCTGGGCGAGCAGGATCTAGCGAGAATGTTGGTGCAAGACGGCATCGTCTTTTCCTACGCCAGCTTTTCACGCGACTATATTGTCGACGAAAAGGCGGCCGCGGTGGCGGGGCGCGGGCTGTGGCGGGCCAAAGTGATGTCACCAGCAGAATTTCGACGTCAAAAACGCCAAAACTGATTAGGATCAAAGCGGGGCTTTTGATCCGGGCCTACATTGGATCAAGAAACAGGACCCAGAAAGGAAAACCTATGTCGCATACACCAAATGAATTGGCCGAAGAATTCCCTGATCGCGTTGATCAGATGAGCCAGATGAAACAATCTGACGCCCATTTTTCCAAGCTTTTCGATGAGTATCACGAGATCAACCGCGCTGTGCATCGTGCCGAGGTTGATATTGAACCTACAGATGATCTGCACATGGCCGAAATGCGTAAACAGCGTTTGGCAGTCAAGGACGAGATTTGGTCGATGCTATTGGCCGTGAAAGCCTGATACCAAGGTTTGTCTTGCGCGGGGCCGGTCGTATCCCAGTTACGGCTCAACCGCGTAGGGCAGAACACCGCGCATGTTCGGATCCACCTTCAGGTCATGCTCGAGCGGCGGCACGGAACGCTGATGGCAATCGTGCCGCTCGCAAATCCGGCATGAAATGCCGATCGGCTCAAACCTTTGTTTGGGACCACCTACCAAATCATCCGCATAGACCACGGTGTTGGCGTGTTTCACCTCGCACCCCAATCCAATCGCATAGCGGCGAACGGGGGATTTGTATGATCCGCCTGACTTGGACACATCGCGCGCCAGACAGAAATAGCGCGCCCCGTCCGGCGTTTCGGCCAGCTGGCGTAAAAACCGCCCTGGCGTTTCAAAGGCCGCATGCACATTCCAAAGCGGGCAAGCCCCGCCAAAACGCGCAAATTGCAGCCGCGTTGCCGAATGGCGTTTGGTAATGGTGCCTGCCTGATCAACCCGCACAAAAAAGAACGGGATGCCCTTGGCCGTCGGCCGTTGTAGGGTCGAGAGCCGATGTGCGACCTGCTCAACCGAGGCCCCAAACCGATCTGCTAGGATTTCCAGATCATGACGCACCTCACTGGCGGCGGCCAGAAATTGGCGGTACGGCATCATGGCGGCCCCTGCAAAATAATTGGCCAGCCCGATCTTGGCGATGGCGCGGGCGGCATCGGTCTGAAAACGGGCCAGATCAAGGGTTGCCTCGATGAGTTGGTTCTGGGTGGTCAGGGCGACCTGCATCAACAGCTGAAACGTTTGGGTGGCGCGCGGCGGGCGGGTTGACAATGCCAATTCGCGCTCAGATTCATTGAAATTGCGCAAGACCTCGCTGTCGCTATGGCGGATTGTAATGCCGTATTGCTGTAAGGTCAGTTCGGCATGTTGGTGCAGGCTGTGGCCCGCCTGATGTGCCATATCCGCAAAATACTCGGCGGCATGATCCACAGCGTCGATGTAATTGTCGCAATAGTGAAAGAAATCGCGCACTTCTTCCCAGGGGCTAGGCTGCACACGGGCATCCTCGCGTCCCAAGGCTTCGTCCAATGAGGCCAGCCGTTCGTGGGTTTGGCGGTACGCCCGGTGCAATTCCAAAAAGGCCCGCGCCAAGGCCGGCGCATTGGAGGCCGTTAGGCGCAGATCAGCCAAGGGCAGGGTGGCGTCGGCGAACACCGGATCGGCCAAAGCCTCGCGCATATCGGTGACCATGCGTTCACTGTCGCCGATGGACAATTCGGTCACGTCAAAGCCGAATTCCTGTGCCAGTGCCAACACCACGCCGGTGCTGACGGGACGGTTGTTGTTCTCCATCTGGTTCAGATAGGGTAAGGATACACCCAGCTTTTCAGCGAAGGCCTTTTGGGTCAGGCTAAGGCCAGTGCGCACTTCGCGCAGTTTGACGCCAGCGTAGAGTTTTTGAATGGCCATATGGGTGCCTTTGCAGATTTGCGACATCCCATCCTAGGCTTTGCAAACCGTGCGGCGCAAGGATTAAGGCAGTCCGCGTTCGCGGCGGATTACATAGTTGATCGACAAAAAACCAAGGATCGAGGTGATAATCATCAACCACAACAGCGGAAAAACACCGGTTTCGATTGACAGCAAGAAGCCGGAAAATGCGGCGATCGCAGCGCCCCCGCCAACCTGCAACGCCCCGCCCAATCCGGCAGCCGAACCGGCCAAGCTGGGCCGCACTGACAACATGCCAGCATTTGCGTTTGGCAAAGCCATGCCATTGCCAATACCCACGGTTGGCATGAAGGCAAAGAACACAAAAGGCGAACCAAACCCGAGATAAAACAGGATCAGAGAGCAGGAAATGCCGCAGATTGCGATTATGGTTCCAATCAGGATCATCCGGTTAATACCAATGCGGATCGAAAAACGCCCCGAGACGAAATTTCCAATCATATAGCCGACTGAAACCGCGCCAAACGACACGCCCAACCAGATGGTGTTCATATGAAACAGCTTTTCCCCAACAAAAGGCGCACCGCCCAGATAGGCGAAAAAAGCCCCCGAGACAAAGGTGGCCGACAGGGCGTAACCCCAAAAGCGTCGACTAAGCAAGAGTTCGGGATATTGTTTGAACTGGGCGATAAAACTGGTGTTCTTGGTTGTCGAGGTTTCGCCAAGATCCACCCATGTTACGACCAGCAAGAAAAACCCAAGGATCGTCAAAACCCAAAACGTGGCCTGCCAGCCGAAATATGTATCCAGAACGCCGCCGAAAAACGGCCCGATCATAGGAGATATCGACATGCCCATGGTGACATAGCCGATCATCGAAGCCGCCTCGGCCCCTGGCACCATATCGCGGACCACGGCGCGCGAGAGAGCCATGCCAGTGGCTATGACCGCCTGTAACATGCGAAACGTGAGGAATATTGCTGCATTTGGCGCAAGGATGCACCCCAGCGTTGCCGCTATGAAAATCCCGCCGCCCCACAGGATAATCGGGCGACGTCCGTATCGGTCCGACAATGGGCCGATCGTTAGTTGCAAAACCGCCGTCACCGCCAGATACAGCGACACTGATAGTTGCATCACTTTGTAATCTACACTGAAATGTTCCGCCATTGCCGGAATCGAGGGCAAAAACATGTTCATTGATAATGCGGGCAGAGCGGCGAGCAAGATCAGGGTCGAGATATGTGGGGGTGTGGTCCGGTCTAGATAGCGCACCTGTGGTTTGTCGGTCATTGAGCTGGGGTATCGGGTTTGTTTAACATTGTCCATTATATTTGCTGCACAGGCGAGGCTGCGCAAATACCTGGGAGTGGGTTTGCAGATTTGCAGTTAGCAGAATGATGTGGGCGTGTGATTTGCAAATATACTGGAATCCGCTTTGTTCTAGGGCGTCTCGCGTATAGGCTGCGTCAAAACCGAAAACCGGAGGTGTGCCTGTGAAAGATATCCAGCAAGAATTAAAAGACCGACGTTCCGAGGCCCGACTGGGCGGTGGCGAGCGCCGCATTCAGGCCCAGCATTCCAAAGGCAAGCTGACAGCGCGCGAGCGGATTGATCTGCTGCTGGACGAGGATTCCTTTGAGGAATTTGACATGTTCGTCGCCCATCGCTGCACAGATTTCGGCATGGAAAAACAACAACCCGCAGGCGACGGAGTGGTCACCGGCTGGGGCACGGTCAACGGACGCATGGTCTATGTTTATAGTCAGGATTTCACCGTTTTTGGCGGGTCGCTGTCTGAAACCCACGCGCAGAAGATTTGCAAGATCATGGATATGGCGATGCAAAATGGCGCACCTGTGATCGGGCTGAACGACAGTGGCGGCGCGCGCATCCAAGAAGGTGTTGCCTCGCTGGCGGGCTATGCCGAAGTGTTCCAGCGCAACATCATGGCCTCGGGTGTGGTGCCGCAGATCAGCGTGATCATGGGCCCCTGTGCGGGCGGCGCAGTCTACTCACCTGCCATGACCGACTTCATCTTTATGGTCAAAGATTCGTCCTATATGTTCGTCACCGGCCCTGATGTGGTGAAAACCGTTACCAACGAGGTGGTCACTGCCGAAGAACTGGGCGGGGCGATGACCCACACCAAGAAATCCAGCGTTGCCGATGGCGCGTTTGAAAATGATGTCGAGGCGATGTCGGAGGTGCGCCGCCTGGTGGATTTCCTGCCGTTGAACAACCGCGCCAAAGTGCCGGTGCGCCCGTTCTTTGATGATCCGTCCCGCGTGGACGACAGTCTGGATACACTGGTGCCCGACAACCCCAATGCGCCATACGACATGAAAGAGTTGATCCTCAAGCTGGCCGATGAGGGCGACTTTTACGAAATCCAGGAAGAATTTGCCAAAAACATTCTAACTGGTTTCATCCGTCTGGAAGGCTCGACCGTGGGCGTGGTGGCAAACCAGCCGATGGTTCTGGCGGGCTGCCTTGATATTGACAGCTCTCGCAAAGCGGCGCGGTTTGTGCGGTTCTGCGATGCATTTGAAATCCCGATCCTGACGCTGGTCGATGTGCCTGGGTTCCTGCCCGGCACCAGTCAGGAATACGGCGGCGTTATCAAACATGGGGCCAAACTGTTGTTTGCCTATGGCGAGGCGACGGTGCCAAAGGTCACATTGATCACCCGCAAAGCCTATGGCGGGGCCTATGATGTGATGGCCTCCAAACACCTGCGCGGTGATTTCAACTATGCGTGGCCCACAGCCCAAATTGCCGTGATGGGGGCTAAGGGCGCGACCGAGATTATCCACCGTGCCGATCTGGGCGATGCAGACAAAATCGCCCAGCACACGGCAGACTATGAGGACCGATTTGCCAACCCGTTTATCGCGGCGGAACGCGGGTTTATTGACGAAGTGATCCAGCCATCAGTGTCGCGTAAACGCATTTGCCGCGCATTCGCCTCCTTGCGCGGTAAGAAACAGGAAAACCCGTGGAAAAAACACGGGAATATACCACTATAATGCGCCCATTTTGGAAAAGCAGTTTGGCGTTGATAACAGCCCTAAGCCCATTGGTGGCGGGGGCCGCACCGATCAACGTGCCCTCCGGCCAACCTGTCGAGTTCCATGAGGTGATCTGGGAAGAAGAGGGTGATTTGAACATCTATCGGTTCCGCTACATCACACCACAGATTGCGCGGGATGAGGGCCGAATCAACTTTGAGCAAGCCGAGGCCGATATCAAGCATCTGTGCGAATCGTCGGCGCTTCCGGTGCTGATCGCCCAAGAACGTGCCGTAGACAAGATAATCATCTCGATTTCCGACCGAAAAGTGGCGTTCGGCACACCGGCCCCCGAAGCAACCCAGTTTTTCGAGGTTTATTCCCCTGATGGAACCGCCTGTATTTGGGAAGGATTCTGAGGATGTCGGCATTTCGTGTGCAAAAGACCTCACTTAGCCAAAAAGATGATGCAATCGCGTCACAAATTTCCCGATTGATACGCATGTGGTGTTCATTCAAACATTTATGCGTTACCGTTCCTCAAGGTTACCTCCATGTAGCCTGTAACTCATCAATGGGGAAGGTGTGGCCAATAGGTTGCATCGATGTCATTGGAAACAGTAGGAGACAAGAATGTCGAATAGCATCAAAGCAGTTGTGGCTCTTAGCCTTTTCGTGGTTGTCGCAGCATGTGGCCAACAAGAAGAAGTTGTTTACGTTGAAGAACCAGTTATGGTTGAGCAGCCAACAACTAAGTACTAATATACTTACGGGGCGGGCTTTTGAGCCCGCTCCGCATTTCACCGCGATAACGTATAACCCTTTGTTTTCAGGAGGGAAGATATGTTAAAACATCGCGGTTTCCCGGGACGACTGCCCGGTACAGATTTCCAATTTACAATCCGCAGACCGAACAAAAAAGGCGTGACCGCTTTGGTTGCGCGTGAACGATTTGCCGACCGGCGCCCTGCGGACCGCAAGGCGGATGTAGGGTTCATGATGGCGCTTTGGTTCCAGTTTGGCGATGAACCGTTCGAGCGTGGCAATCTGGATGCGGGCCGTCTGACATGGATGTTTGGACGCGAAGTGATTCCTGCCGAGGATCCGTTTGATTCCGAAAGTTATGAGGCGTTGCTGAAAATTGACGAACGTCGCGCCCGTGCCGCGTTCCCCGAGGCATTTGAGGAGGAGTCGGCGTGAATTTGCTTGTGGCTCCGGTAATTTGGCAGGAAACTGCCCAAAATGACCTTAGGTCATGCATGGGCTATGCAGTCCGTATTCTTTCGCACAGTATCAATCCTATAGCAGATGCCTCCAGCAAGCCATCTGCTTGTACTAGTCAATACCGTTACCCTTCCCCTTCTAAGCGGTTCGGTGCCTTCGGGTCCGGACCGCTTTTTTTCTGGCAGGAATGGACGGGCTTTGAGCAAAGAACAGCCGAAAAACAGCCGTTCAATTCAGGGGATTCTCTTGAGAATGTAAACCTGTTATGCCTGCTTACAATAAAAACAATTGTTGGAGGCACAAATCAATGCAGATCAAACACTTGGCCCTGGTTGCCATTCTTATCACGCCGCTTGCCGGTTGTCTTAACAACGACGTTGAGCGGGCTGGCGTTGGCGCTGTTGCGGGGGCCGCTGTTGTGGGGGTCGCGGGCGGCAGTTTGCTCACCGGTGCAGTTATCGGTGCCGGCGCGGGTGCGCTGTGTGACGATGTGGGCGTGTGCAACTAAACTAGCACAGAAAACCCGGACGGAGGTCCGGCCCCAAACAACCGATCATAAAACAACCACCGCGAGGGGATTCTCGCGGTGGTTTTTCGTGTTTGGTCACAAGCTTGGTTTAAAAACTGAATTGAACCGAGGTTTGCAGCCGCGTGGCGTTGTCGCTTGCGCCGTTGACGGTTTCACGTCGACCGTAGATCAGCTCGCCGCCAACCGTGACGCGTTTGGTCGGTTTGTAGAACAGGCTAAGATGCGCCGTCGATACATTATCGGTGTCGGTCACAGCAAAGGTATTGTTAACCTCATAATAACCAAGGGTCAGACCCGCCGTCAGCTTGGGATTGATTTGCTGACTGACGCCAAAGGTGGCACCGGCGGCCTCGATCGTTTGCAGTTGTCCGGCTGCATCGACAAAGGCGTCCTGTGCAAACCCGTTGATCAGGTAGCGCCCGATCCCGTCACCATATGTCAGAGAGCCATAGACCGTGCCGCCCTCCCACAGATTGGCATTGCCGGACAGGTTCACACCCCAGCCCGTGGCGCTGTCATTGGAGGTGGGCGAGTTGAACTTGCGCACAACGGTGGCCAGTTTGACGAACGCTTTGTCGCCCTTCCATGCAGCCGCCAATGTAAAGTCGGGGTATTGGTCAATCCCAGCGCGAATGCCCGCCGTGGTGCTTTCGGAAATGTTGCCAAGCGCATTACGCCCGCTGAATTCAGAATTTTCCATCGAAGCCGAAATACTGACACGATCAGACACCGGAAAAGTGTATCTGATCTGGGCTTGGCGCACGAATGGAATACCGGCAGGGCCGTTGAAATCAACAGTGCTGGGGTAGCTCTCGATCGGCATAAAATTCGACCAGATTTGGCCAACCGTCCAGCCGTTCCAACTGCCATAGGCATGGCGCAGACGCGGCGAATAGGAATTAGAGAACAGCTCATTGCCACCGCCACCAAAGAAATCAAACTCGATATGGGTTTTCAACGGCCCGCGATTGGTTTCGCTGCTGGTTTTGAAGAACAGACGCGATTGCCGCGCGTGGGCCCGAAAACGGGCGTTGTCGCCAACACCAGAGATGGTGATACCATCTACGTTAAAGGCGTCGCCAAGGGCTTCGTCGAAATCATAGATAAAGTCGGTTTTCACATAGCCGCCAATCTCGAAGGTTGTCCCGCTGGGAATTTTCAGACGCCCTTCGCCCTCAAGCCCCTCGATGCGGGCTTCAAGATCGGCGAGCTCCTGTTTCAACTCAGACGCGGATTGGGCGAAAACGGGCGATATGAGAGTACTCGCAAACAGCGTGGCGATCAGCGCTGGCGTTTTGCGGTGAAGCGACAGTTTGGCCATGATGGTCCTCCTTATAGGGGGCGGCCGGAATCGGCGCACCCATGGGATGAGTTTGACAGAGAAATTCGATCACGCGGTGTCACGATACCCGCCAGATTGCGCACGAAAGCAAGATGGGGTTGTCACGAAAAATCCTTGGTTTGTGAGTGGAACGTGATTGTCGAAAAATGTGACCCTGACGCGCGCGAGGGCGCATATCAGGGTAGGAAAAACCGGTGCCCTAAAGGCGCTGAATATTTGAGGAAGGCCAGTTAGATGTTTAAAAAGATACTGATTGCAAACCGTGGTGAAATTGCCTGTCGGGTGATCAAGACAGCCCACAAAATGGGGATTGCGACGGTCGCGATCTATTCCGATGCGGATAAAAATGCGCTGCATGTCAAAATGGCGGACGAGGCGGTTCATATCGGCCCATCTCCGGCGAACCAGTCCTATATTGTGATTGAAAAAGTGATGGACGCGATCCGCCAGACCGGCGCTGAGGCCGTGCATCCAGGGTACGGTTTCCTGAGCGAAAACAAGTTGTTCGCCGAAGCATTGGCGCGTGAAGGTGTTGCATTTATCGGGCCACCGGTTGGCGCGATTGAAAGCATGGGTGACAAGATCACCAGCAAGAAAATAGCCATTGATGCCGGTGTTGCCACGGTGCCGGGCCACATGGGTTTGATAGAGGATGCGGATGAAGCCGTGAAAATCAGCCGCGAAATAGGCTATCCGGTGATGTTGAAGGCCTCTGCCGGTGGTGGCGGCAAAGGCATGCGGATTGCATGGAACGACAAGGAAACCGTCGAGGGGTTCCAGAGTTCCAAAAATGAGGCCGCGGCCAGTTTTGGCGATGACCGCATTTTCATTGAAAAATTCATCACGCAACCGCGACACATCGAGATACAGGTGCTGGCCGACGCGCACGGCAACGCGATTTATCTCGGGGAGCGCGAATGCTCAATCCAGCGGCGCCAACAAAAAGTTATCGAAGAGGCCCCAAGCCCGTTTCTGGATGAGAAAACCCGCAAAAAAATGGGCAATCAGGCCGTCGATTTGGCAAAGGCTGTGGGGTATACCAGCGCGGGCACGGTTGAATTCATTGTTGATGGCGACCGCAACTTCTATTTCCTGGAAATGAACACCCGTTTGCAGGTGGAGCACCCTGTGACCGAGTTGATCACTGATGTCGATCTGGTTGAGCAGATGATCCGTGTTGCGGACGGCGAAAAACTAACGATGGCGCAAAAGGACGTGAAGTTGAACGGCTGGGCCGTTGAGAGCCGGCTTTATGCCGAAGACCCCTACCGTGGTTTTCTGCCCTCCATTGGCCGTCTGACCCGCTATCGCCCACCGGTCGAAGTGTCTGACGCCAGCCACGTTGTGCGCAACGATACCGGTGTGTTTGAGGGGGGCGAAATTTCGATGTACTACGACCCGATGATTGCCAAGCTATGCACATGGGCCCCAACCCGCGCCGAGGCCATCGACGGGATGCGCACAGCGCTGGACAGTTTTGAGGTTGAAGGTATTGGCCACAACCTGCCGTTCTTATCGGCTGTGATGGATCACGAAAAATTCACATCCGGCAACATGACCACCGCCTTTATCGAGGAAGAATTCCCCGACGGATTTGACGGGGTGGAACTGCCTGATGGTTTGCTGCGCCGTGTCGCCGCGGCGGCGGCTGCGATGTACCGGATGGCCGAAATTCGGCGCACGCGGGTTTCCGGACGCATGGACAATCACGAGCGCAAGGTTGGCACCGATTGGGTCGTGACCCTACAGGACCAATCCTTTCCTGTTGTGGTCGATGCTGATCCGATGGGGGCCACCATTGCCTTTGCCGATGGCGGCGATTTGCGGGTGGCTTCTGATTGGGAACCAGGTCAGGCGCTGGCGGTTCTGGATGTTGATGGTATGCCATTGGTAATCAAAACCGCAAAAATTCCGGGCGGGTTCCGGATGCGTCTGCGCGGCGCTGACCTAAGTGTCTTTGTGCGCACGCCACGCCAAGCTGAACTGGCCCGTTTGATGCCGAAAAAACTGCCACCGGACACCTCGAAACTGTTGTTGTGCCCAATGCCGGGTCTCATTGTTTCTGTGGCCGTTCAGGTCGGTGACGAAGTGCAGGAAGGCCAGACGCTTTGCACCGTCGAGGCGATGAAAATGGAAAACATCCTGCGGGCAGAAAAGAAAACCGTGGTGACCAAAGTGAACGCAAATGCTGGCGATAGTCTGGCCGTTGACGATGTGATCATGGAGTTCGAATAGGTGGAGCTAACACTGCATATTGGCGCACACCGCACGGCGACGACGGCGATGCAGGATATGCTTGTTGCCAGTGAAGCCGCGCTGTCCGAGCGCGGGATCAAAGCACTTGTCCATGCCCAACTGGGGTTCAACACCGGATTTCCCGACGTGGTGCATCATAAGAACTGGGATCAAGCCAGAACTTGGATTGATGCACAGACGCAGTCTGCGCGCAAAGTGATCATTTCTGATGAGGGGATGATCGGCGACATGGGGTGGAACTTGCGGTCGGGCACGTTTTATCTGCGCGCATTTACGAAGCTGACCGCGTATCGTGACTTTCTGGGCCAAGCCCCCGCGCGCGTCGGCCTTGGAATTCGGGAATACGGGTCGTATTGGCAATCCGCGCATGGCAAGGAGCTGCTATATCGCAATATGCAAAAACTGGGCGTGCCACGTTTCGACGACATTCGCCTAAGTCTGTTGGCGGCCAAGCGCGGCTGGCTGGACTTGATTGCTGATATCAGAGCCGTCTTCAAAACCTCCGAGATCGTGGTTTGGCCGCTTGATGCGAACATTCCGATCGATCATTTGGGCCGGTATCTGCTGAACGAAGACGACCTGATGTTGATCCCGCCATCGGCTGCGGTGAATGCGGGTCCGGAAGTTGGCATTTTACCTGCGCTTGAAGCGTTTCGCACGGCCCACCCCACGGCCTCCAGCACAAAGACACTTGCCTGGTTGAAGACGCAAAAACCGACGGATTATCAGGGGTTTACCCAAGACGAACGAGCGCGTCTTGGCCAGCTTTATCAAATGGATATTGACGCCCTGAAACAGGGCTTCGCGGATGTCACATTTTTGCGTTTTGATATGCAGGAAACTGTTGTGGCCAAACGGCGTGCTGATGTCGGCGATAACCCAGCTGTTGACGATGCGATTAAGGTGTTTAAATGAGCTTCCTGACCGATATGACGGACAGACGAGTGGGCAAGGTTTTGACGACCTTAAAAAGCTTTTGCACCAGCGTGTCGGGCATTGGCCTTGTGGCGGAAGGGACAGGGTTAAAACCAAACGCGGCCTCTTGGAAAATATCTTTCAAATTTGTTTTAAATACGGTGTCTTGCGTGATCGAGAGTGCGAAAAATGCACAGACTTTTCCGGACGTGACGAGTGGATTAAACTTAGCGATATCAATACCTAAAACCTCAAAAACGGGAAGCGGAGGCCGTTTTGGATTCGGCCAGTTACAGCGGGCCAAACCTGCTACGCCAAAATTTTTCTTCGTTAATCCTATGATTACGGAGTCTGCCTAATGTTGTCGCTAAGATACCATTTTCAGGCGGCAAAAGCTGCCATCATTGGCGGAGTATTGGATATCGTGGACGTTATTTTGCATTTAGGTGCGCATCGTACCGGCACCACCACTCTGCAAAGGTATCTCGAAAACAATCGGGATAACCTGAATGGCATTGGCACTGAATTTTGGGGACCAAACCGGACACGGTCAGGGCTGTTCGCAGGGTTGGTAAAACAACCGGCACACATCACGCATGACGCAATCCTGCGCGGCAAACGGTCGTCGGGCTTGATCCAGATGGAACTGGGGCGGCTTGAACTGTCGGGTGTTAAATCATTGATCGTAAGCGAGGAAAATATGATTGGCGCGATGCCAAGTAATTTGGCCGTTGGACAGCTATATCCTGATGCACGGGTTCGGTTGGACAGGTTTGCAAATGCGTTTGGGTTGCATTGTAAGCGCGTAACATTGTCGATCCGATCTTATGACAAATACTGGGCGTCTGTTTTTGCCTTTATGGTGGAGCGGGGGCGCAAACTGCCCAACACACAAGAACTGGATCGTTTGGTGACCCAACCGCGCCGCTGGCGCGATGTGATTGGCGAGGTTGCATCAGTTTTCCCGCAGGCTGAACTGGTGGTTTGGCCGTTTGAGGGGATGATCGGTCAGGTCGATCACCAACTGGAGTTGCTAAATGCCGGGGCTGTGCCCGCACGTATGCGCGGGCGTCAGGACTGGCACAATGCCTCTGCCGGATGCGCCAAGCTGCGTCAAATTTTGGTTGATCGTGGCAATGCGGCAAAAGCGGCGACAATGCCGGATGACTATTCGCGTTGGCAACCTTTTGAAAACCACCACATTGCGGCCCTTCAAGCGCAATATGACGACGATATCGCATGGTTGCGCGGCGGGGCTGACGGCATTGCGACATATGTAGAGAACTCAAACGGTGGACCAGCAGGGATACATCTGCGGCCGCTGGAAACGGAAAGAGGACATTTCCATGACCGAGAAGAAATTAGCGTGGGGTAAACGCGCTGAAAAAGAACTGCGTGGCCGCAATCTGGACGATCTGACGTGGCAAACGCCCGAAGGCATCGACGTGCAACCGGTTTACACAGCTGAGGACGCCGAAGGGCTGGACCATATGGGCAGCATGCCGGGTGAAGTGCCGTTCACGCGCGGGCCGCGCAGCACCATGTATGCGGGGCGCCCGTGGACCATTCGCCAATACGCCGGATTTTCAACCGCCGAGGAAAGCAACGCGTTTTATCGCCGCGCGCTTGACGCGGGACAGCAGGGGGTCTCGGTGGCCTTTGATCTGGCCACACACCGCGGCTATGACTCAGACCATGAACGCGTGGTCGGTGATGTCGGCAAAGCCGGTGTTGCGATTGACAGCGTTGAGGATATGAAAATCCTGTTTGATGGCATTCCGCTGGACAAGGTTTCGGTCTCGATGACCATGAACGGCGCGGTTATTCCGGTGCTGGCCAGTTTCATCGTGGCGGGCGAAGAACAAGGCGTCGATCGCGCCGCCCTTTCCGGCACGATTCAAAATGATGTCCTCAAGGAATTCATGGTTCGCAACACCTATATTTACCCACCCGAACCCTCGATGCGCATTGTCAGTGATATTATCGAATTCACCTCAAACAATATGCCGAAATACAACTCGATCTCGATCTCTGGCTATCACATGCAAGAGGCTGGTGCGAACCTTGTGCAGGAACTGGCCTTCACGTTGGCGGACGGGCGCGAATATGTGCGCGCAGCCCTTGAACGGGGCATGGATGTGGACGCTTTCGCAGGGCGCTTGTCGTTTTTCTTTGCGATCGGCATGAACTTTTTCATGGAAGCGGCCAAACTGCGCGCTGCCCGCTTCCTCTGGCACCGGATCATGTCCGAGTTTAACCCCAAGGACGAAAAATCCATGATGTTACGCACCCATTGCCAGACATCCGGCGTTTCGTTACAGGCGCAAGACCCCTATAACAACGTGGTGCGCACCGCTTATGAGGCGATGAGCGCAGTGCTTGGCGGCACCCAATCGCTCCACACCAATGCCTTTGACGAAGCCATCGCTTTGCCGACCGATTTTTCAGCCCGCATCGCCCGCAACACCCAACTTATTTTACAAAATGAAACTGGCGTGACCAATGTGGTCGACCCGCTGGCGGGATCATACTACGTCGAAAAATTGACGTCTGACCTGGCTGATGAGGCGTGGAAAATTATTGAGGAAGTTGATGCAATGGGCGGCATGACCAAGGCCGTGGCTTCGGGGATGCCCAAACTGCGCATTGAAGAAGCGGCGGCGCGTCGGCAAGCGGCTGTGGATCGCGGCGACGATGTGATTGTTGGCGTCAACAAGTTCCGGCTGGAGGTCGAGGATGACATCGACATTCTGGACGTCGATAATGTTGCGGTGCGTGAAAGTCAGGTTGCACGGCTGAAAGACATTCGCGCCAAGCGTGACCAAAGCGTATGTGACGCCGCTTTGAAAGCACTGGAAGAGGCCGCTGCCTCGGGCAAGGGGAACCTGCTGGAAATCGCGATTGATGCGGCGCGGGCGCGCGCAACTGTAGGAGAGATCAGCATGGCGATGGAGAAAACATTCGGACGTCACCGCGCCGAGGTGAAAACCCTCGCGGGCGTTTACGGGGCTGCCTATGAAGGCGATGAGGGTTTTGCCGCAATCCAGAAATCGGTCGAGGATTTCGCGGCCGATGAGGGGCGGCGCCCACGAATGTTGGTGGTCAAAATGGGCCAAGACGGCCATGATCGTGGTGCCAAGGTGATCGCCACGGCCTTTGCGGACATTGGTTTTGATGTGGACGTTGGCCCGCTGTTCCAGACCCCCGAAGAGGCCGCTCAAGATGCTGTCGACAATGACGTGCATGTGGTTGGGATTTCGTCGCAAGCGGCGGGGCACAAAACACTAGCACCCAAGCTGGTCGAGGCCCTGAAAGCGGCGGGTGCCGACGATATCATCGTGATTTGTGGCGGGGTCATTCCGCAGCAAGATTATGATTTCCTTTATAAGTCTGGCGTGAAGGCGATATTTGGGCCGGGCACCAACATCCCCAAAGCCGCGCAGGATATTTTGCGTATCATTCGCGAGGCCAAGGGCTAGAAGCGTTTATGCGCTGCCGCGCGGCCGGTAACTGGAAGCACTCTTAAGAGAAGAAGAAGGGGGCAAAATGCTAAAACTTGATCATTTGGCTGTGGGTGCGGCGACACTAGAGGAAGGAGTGGCCGTGGTTGAAGAGGCGCTGGGCGTTTCTTTGGCAGGCGGGGGAGAGCATCCTTTGATGGGCACACACAACGGATTGCTCGGGTTGGGGGATGTGTATCTTGAGGTGATTTCGATCAATCCGGCGGCCCCCGCGCCAGATCATGCACGCTGGTTTGATCTGGATAATTTCAGTGGTGCACCGCGATTGACCAACTGGATTTGTCGCACGGATGACATGGCGGGGGCGATTGCGTCCAGCCCTGACGGAGTCGGGGTGCCCGTTACCCTTACGCGCGGTGACTTGCACTGGCAGATGGCAGTGCCTGCGGACGGGAAATTGCCCTTTGACAATGCGTATCCTGCGTTGATCCAGTGGCAAGGCACAGCGCATCCGGCCGCACGGCTGCCAGACGTTGGCTGTCAATTGTTGGCGTTTGAGGTTGTCCATCCGCAGGCAACAGCGCTTGAGACAGCATTGGACAACACATTTGCCGATCCACGGGTCAGTATTTTGCAAAGTAATGTGCCGGGCTACCGCGCCGAAATTCAAACTCCACACGGTGTTCGGGTGTTGGACTAATCCCTGTTACAAAAACTATTGAATACGTGACCTGACACTCGGGCAAATACCCGCTATCCTACGCGCATGTCTTTGTGGAGTAGAATAACGGATGCCTTGTCGGCCCTTACCAGCGGTGAGGGGTTAAGCGAGGTATTCGAGCGCTTACGCACCCCGCCCGAGCAGTCGGTTGGGTTTACCATTGCGGTGATTGCGCTTGGGGCCAAGATGGCCAAGGCCGACGGCTTGGTGACCCGCGACGAGGTGACGGCCTTTCGTGAAGTGTTCAACATTCCCCCTGAAGAAGAGGGCAATGCAGCGCGGATTTTCAATATGGCGCGTACGGATGTGGCGGGCTTTGAGGACTATGCCCAACGGATCAAAGCAATGTTCGGCAACCGGCGCGATGCCCTTTGCGACCTGATGGAAGGCCTGTTTCACATTGCATTGGCCGATGGGGAGTATCATCCGAAAGAGGACGATTTCCTTGATCGTGTCGCGCGCATATTCGAGATGGAGGAACGCGAATTTCGGGCTATGAAAGCGCAATTTGTCGTGGATGCGGTGCCGGACCCTTATGATGTGTTAGGCGTGGCACCGGATGCGCAGCTGAAAGACATTCAGGCGGCTTATCGCGCGTTGGTGCGCGAAACCCATCCGGACCGTATGGCGGCAAGGGGGGTGCCCGAAGAGGCGGTAAAACTAGCCGAGGGGCGCTTGATCATGATTAACAATGCTTGGGACGAAATACAGAAAGCAGCGGCCTGATGCGGATCGCCACTTACAATACCGAGTGGTTTGACAGCCTGTTTGATGACGATGCGCAACCGTTGCTGGATGGCGAATGGTCGCGCCGTCGCAATGTAACGCGGATGCAGCAGCTTGAGGCGATTGCGACGGTTATGACGGCAATGGACGCTGATGCAATTATGGTGATTGAGGCCCCCGACAGCAGCCGTCAGCGCAATTGTGTCGAGGCGCTCGAGAATTTTGCTAAACATTTTGGGCTGCGAGCGCGAAAGGCGCTGTTGGGGTTTGAAAACAAAACCCAACAAGAGATTGCGCTGCTTTTTGATCCTGATGTTGTAACCGCAACCCATGATCCAAAAGGCGACGAGACCGGCAAGAAAGGTAGCGTTGATGCGCCACGTTTTGACGGAGTATTTCGGCGCGATCTAGATACGGATGCGGCCCCTGAATTGATCACTTTTTCAAAACCGCCGCTGGAAGTGGCGCTGCAAACCAAGGCTGGTGCCAAGCTGCGCCTGATTGGGGTGCACATCAAGTCCAAAGCCCCGCATGGTGCACATGGCAAGGTTGAAGTGATGCGCAAGGCGATTGAAAATCGACGCAAGCAAATGGCGCAATGCATTTGGCTGCGCCAGCGGGTTGAATCGCATTTGACTGCGGGTGAATCCGTTATAGTTATGGGGGACTTCAACGACGGGCCAGGGCTGGACGAGTATGAAAAACTGTTTGGCCGCTCTAGTGTTGAAATTGTGCTGGGGGAAGAGGGGCAAAATTGCTTGTTTGATCCACATGCACAGATGATTCTTAGCCGCAAATTGGGTGCAAAACCCTCCAGCTCGCGGTTCTATATCAAACGGGAAAAACGGTATTTATCGGTGCTACTGGATTACATCATGGTTTCGGCAGATTTGCGACAACTTGGGCCGGCTTGGCGGATATGGCATCCATTTGAAGACCCAGAATGCTATGAAATGCCAGAGCTGCGAGACGCATTGCTGGCAGCATCAGACCATTTCCCTGTGACCATAGATCTTGATTTGTGACCTTATAATCGGGATCAACATGCATTATATATAGGGTATGAAACAGATAGCTGCATTTACCATAGCCGCTTGTTTAGCCCTATCGCCCGCAGTTGCGGACACCGAAGACAAGGGCGAAGTGGGCGAAGGCCTGAACCTAATGGAAGAAGGTGCCAAGCTGTTTTTTCGCGGCTTGATGAGCGAGATGGAACCTGCCTTGGATGATCTGCAAGGGTTGGCCGATCAAATGGGCCCCGCGTTTGAGGAGTTACAGGGGATGATTGGCGATTTTACCAATTACCATGCTCCCGAAGTGCTGCCCAACGGCGATATCATCATTCGGCGCAGAGTGCCGCTAAAAGTTGATCCGCAGGGCAATGACGAGATTGATTTGTAAGGATCAGGTATCCGGCACGGAGCGTTTTCTTTGAAAGAAAACGGGCAAAATCTTTGAAAGATTTTGGGGCAGCGCGCCCGACCCAGTCAGCTATTCAATTTCAACACCTTAACCTCGGCCTCCAGACTTCTTGCCAGTGAGGTGAAACGTGCTTCGGCAACCTCGCCAAACAGGCCACGCCCTTTATCATTCAATCGCAATTCCAGCTGCTTTTTCTTGGGGAACAACCGCAATTCGGCCATGTCAGAGAGAGTATCAACCGACAGCATCGCGCCAAATCGCATGGCTTTGCCCAGAACTTCGGCGTCCATGGCATCTTTTTCAGAAAGCAATTCCACCATCGGTTCAAACCGCGTGCCTTGACGGCTGTTTTTATAGCGGTGCAACAGTGCCAGCCCCAAGAAAACCCGTTCTCGGTGACGCAAACCGCCCAGATTGGCCCGCGTGGCGTTGTCAAAACAAACCTCTGCACGGTAATCCGGATGCGCTCGCCATGTCACATCATGCAAAAGACAGGCGGCCAGAATTAGCCGTTTTCGGTCCGCATTGGCGGATTTGAACAGCGGCATGATAAAATGATACAGCCCCTTGCCAAATCCCGGCCAGCGGGCATCTTTGCTTTCGGAAAAACGGCAGGCTTCGATCAGCGGATCGCGGTTGCGCAATTTTTGCGGCATTTGTTCATACAGCATGCCTTCGCGGATGCCATAGCTTGAGATCGCGATTTCGCGTGGCTTGAATTTTCGCACCAGACGTTTCAACACTTCGCAGGCAATCGGTACCAGTGTCATCCGGGCTTGCGATGTGCCGGTTTTGTTACGCAGATCGTCCAGGTCGTGTTCCTTGATCCATTTCACCGTATCCATTAACGATTTTGGTGTCATCCGGTATTCGTGTAATACGGTCAGCGGATAGCCACGGCGCAACATGTCCAGACGTGCGATTGCCCGCCATGAGCCGCCAACCAAAAATAGGCGCTTTGGTGCGACCGGAATTTGACTGTGTAGGTCGTCCAATATGGTGCTGATGTGTTTCTTCAGACCCGCTTTGCCGCCCTTTACACCACTTAATTTCAGTGGGCCAAGCGGCGAGGTCAAACGTCGCCCGACGCGCCCGTCAGCGACCTCGGCCAACTCCATAGAAGATCCCCCTATGTCACAGACCAACCCATGCGCTGTGGGCCAGCCCAGCAAAACACCTTGGGCCGAAAGGCGGGCTTCTTCCTTGCCGTCAATAATGTAAATATTTAGGCCGGTTTCCTGTAGCACCTCGGCGCAAAAATCCGCCCCATCCGTGGCGTCGCGCACCGCAGCCGTGGCAACCGCCGTCAGCGGCGGAATGCCCATGCCCTCGGCCAACAGTTGAAACCGTCGGATCGCGGCAACGGCGCGTGTCCGCCCTTTGGGGTTCAAAAGCCCCGTTTCGGGCAGGCCCGCCCCCAGCGCACACATGATTTTTTCGTTGTAGAAATAGGCAGGGCTACGCGCAGCACCATCAAACACCACCAACCGGACCGAGTTGGAGCCGACATCTACAACCCCAACCCGCGCCAAGGCCCGTGAGGAAGGATCATCAAACAGCGGGCGGCCAAATGGTCCCCAATCGTCAGTTGTTGCGTTCAAGGTGTTGTCCCCCAAAAGTTATACCCATTTTGCCGTGCACAAGGGGTCGGCGTCAATCTCTGGTGTGGGTCAATTCGGGCACATCCGATGCTCCAACCTTGCCACGCCCCGAAAGCGACGGGTTTTCCATAAAGAAACGGTGACAATTAAAGGGTTGCGCGCCGGGTGCGGTTTTAGGGCGCAGGTAGCTGCCATCAGCTGACAGGATCCAACTTTGCGCCTCATCCGCCAGATTTGCGGCCATGATTTGCCCCATGATCTGGGCCTTAACTGTGGCGTTTGTGGCCTCAACAAGCGTTTCGACGCGCCGGTTCAGGTTTCGACCCATCCAGTCAGCCGACGAGAAATAGACTTTGGCCTTTTTGGCGGGCAATCCATGGCCGTTGCCAAAACACACGATGCGCGAATGTTCCAAAAAACGCCCTACAATAGATTTCACGCGGATATTTTCGGACAGCCCTTTGATGCCGGGACGCAGGCCGCAAATGCCGCGTAGAACAAGGCTGATTTTGACACCGGCCTGCGAGGCCTCGTAGAGCGCGTCAATCACAGACGGATCAACCAGCGAATTCATCTTGGCCCAGATTTCGGCGGGCTTGCCCTCGCGGGCGAATTCGGCCTCGCGCTGGATGCTTTCAATCAGGGTGGATTTCAGGTTCAGCGGTGCGATTGCGAGGTTTTCCAACCCGTCAGGCTGTGCGGAGCCTGACAGATAGTTGAACACTTTGGTGGCGTCGCGGCCCAAGGCCTCGTTGCAGGTAAACAGCGAAAGATCCGTATAGATGCGGGCGGTAATGGGGTGATAGTTTCCGGTGCCAAAGTGGGTGTAGGTCACTAGCCTGTCGCCCTCGCGGCGCACCACGATGCTGATTTTGGCGTGCGTTTTATAGTCGAGGAAACCGTAAACAACATGTGCACCAGCGCGTTCCAGACGGCGGGACTGACGGATGTTGGCAGCCTCGTCAAAACGGGCTTTCAGCTCGACCAGAGCGGTGACAGATTTACCGGATTCCGCAGCTTCACACAGAGCCGAAACAATCGGTGAAACCCGTGAAGTGCGGTAAAACGTCTGTTTGATCGCCACCACATCCGGATCACGCGCGGCCTGCTCTAAAAACCGTACAACAGTATCGAAGGTTTCGTAAGGGTGGTGCAGCAGTAAATCCTTTTGGCGGATAGCGGCAAACATATCGCCCTCAAAATCCAGCACCCGCTCGGGCACCCGTGGAGTGAAACTGGGCCAGAGCAAATCGGGGCGTGCGTCGGTCACCAGCTCGGAAAGGTCCGTAAGGCCCAACATGCCATCAATCTCGACGACTTCATCGTCTTCAACGTGCAATTCATGGGTGATCAGACGACGCAGGCCCGATGGCGCGTCAGCCGATATTTTCAATCGCACAACGTCGCCACGGCGGCGCCGTTTCAACGCTACCTCAAATTCACGCACAAGGTCTTCGGCCTCATCCTCGACCTCTAGGTCGCTGTTGCGCAACACCCGAAAGGCACAGCTGCCTTTGGTTTCGTACCCAGGAAACAGCGCATCCAGATGCAGCAGCAGCAATTCCTCAAGTGGCAAAAACCGCTGAGCATTGCCATCACTCGGCAGCGCAATAAAGCGGTCAATCTGCGCGGGGATCGGCAACAAGGCTTGCAACGGGCGCTTGTCGGACAGCCGCTCCAGTTTCAGTGCCAGCGAGAACCCCTCATTGGGGATGAACGGGAACGGGTGCGCAGGATCAATCGCAAGCGGCGAGAGCACCGGAAACACTTGGGTTAGGAAAAAGGTCTCGATGAAGGTCTTGTCTGCATCGGTCAGGTTCTCGGAGACCAAAAGGGTGATGTTCTCTTTGGTCATTTCACCGTGCAGGGTGTTCCAGACATGTTGTTGCTCCTGCAGCAGCTTGCGTGCATCCGTGTTGATCAGCAGCAGTTGTTGGGCGGGGCTAAGCCCGTCAGCCGCAGGCGTTGTGTTGCCCGCATCGGCCAATTCTTGCAGGCCCGCGACACGAACGGTAAAAAATTCATCCAGATTGGTGGCTGAAATCGACAGAAATCGCAGCCGTTCTAGCAAGGGAACGCGAGGGTTCTCGGCCTCTTCCAACACACGCCAGTTAAAGGCCAGCCACGACAGTTCACGGTTGAAAAACCGTTTTGGGCCGGAGCAGTCTTCTTCGGACAGGGTGGTGGCCGGACCGAACGGAGATTCTAGGAAATTTGCATGGGTCATAACGGGTGCTGTGATGTTGGGAATGATAGGGGCGTTATGCCGTATTTTCATCCCAATTGTCCAGCACTTGCGCGGCAATGTTGATGCTAATGGCACGTCGCTCGCTTAAGGCGGCCTTGTCGAGCGCCGCAACCAGCGCGCCCGCCGCATCAAAGGAGCGCTCCATGCGTTTGGTCAGATAGGCGATCAGTTTGGGCTGCACCTCAATCTGGCGATCCGCAAACAGTTTGACCAACACCGCACTGAGCAAGGCGTCATCGGGCGCGGGCAGGGCGGTGACGGTCGTGGCGCTCATCCGGCTTTGCAAATCCGGCAGGGTTAGCGCCCAGTGGTTTGGTGCCATGTCTGCCGTCAGCAACAGCGGGGTGCCGGTTTCTCGCATCAGGTTGTGCAGGTGAAACAACGCCTCTTGGGCGGCGGCATCACGGGCGATTTTGCGGATGTCCTCAACGGCGGCGGGGGCGCTGGACAACGCGGGAATGTCGGCCTTGGCCAGATCTTGCGCCGCGATCACCACCGCCCCGATATCGGCGGCCCAAACCTGTGTCAGATGGGTTTTTCCAGATCCGACAGGGCCGATCAGCGCCAGTTTGTTGTCGGGCCATTTTGGCCAACCCTCTAGCATTTTGACGGCCAACGCGTTAGCAGGCGAGATGAAAAAGTCATCTCGCCCATGCGCCGTTTTAACGGGCAGATCAAAGGTCATTTGTCTGGCCATTTCAGTTTTCTTTTGACGCATCGGTTTCGGTGGTGGTGCCTGCAACCCCTTGAAACAGGCGACCGTCCTGATAGCGACCAATGCCAAAACGGATCAACACACCGATGATTGCCGCCACCGGCACCGCCACCAACATGCCGACAAATCCGAACAAGGTGCCAAACACCGACAGGGCAAACATCAACCAGACCGGATGCAGACCGACGCTGTTGCCGACCAGTTTGGGGGTGATTACGTTGCCCTCTAATGCTTGGCCCATGGCAAAAACACCCGCGACCAGCCCCAGCGACACCCAATCGCCCCAGAACTGGAACAAGCCCAGCCCAACAGCCAGCGCGCCACCGATCAGCGCACCGATGTAGGGGATGAAGGTGATCAGCCCCGCAAACGCGCCGACCAACAAGCCGAATTGCAACCCAACCAGCATCAGACCGATGGCGTAAAAAACACCCATCGTCAAACAAACGGTGCCTTGGCCACGGATGAATGAGGACAGTGTGCGGTCCACTTCGGAGGCAAGCTGGCGGACCACAGGGGCGTGATCGAGCGGCAGAAAACTGTCGACTTTGGCAACCATTTTGTCCCAGTCCAACAACATGTAAAACGCCACCACCGGCACGATCACCATCAAAAGAACGATGTTCAGCAGGCTCATGGCCGAGGACAGGACGGTGTTCACCAACTCGCCGCCCTTGGACTGGATCGACTGCCCTAAACTGTCGAGCGTTTGGCGCAGATTTGAATTGGCATCCATCAGAGTTGGAAATCGCTCGGTCAGAAAATTATACAGTTTGGCAAAAATTTCAGGTGCCGAGTTGACCAACGATATGGTTTGCTCAACCAGTGTCGGGATGATCAACAGCGCAATCAGGATGAACAGGATCAAGGCAAAAACCGTGATCACAACCGTGGACAACACCCGTGACAATCCCATGGCTTCCAGACGGTCCGCGACCGGGTCCAGAAAATAGGCAATCGCCCCGCCCAGCACGAACGGCAAGATCACATCGCCCAAAAACCACAGCATCACCAGCAAAACTGCCGTAATGATACCCCAGTATTTGGTTTGTTCCTGAACGGGTAGGGCCATGGGTGCTCCTGTTTTTCTTGTCACTTTTTGACCTATGAGCGGCGGCGTTGCAAGGGGGAGGCTGCATGGGTTCTTGTCTGGCCGCGCAGGATCGCCTAAACGGTGCACCAACAAGCATGTTTTTCACAAAGGGTTCCCCCAGATGCGTCTTAGCCGATATTTCCTGCCCGTTCTAAAAGAAAACCCAGCCGAGGCGAAAATCGTTTCGCACCGTTATATGTTGCGGGCCGGTATGATCAAACAGGCCAGCGCCGGGATTTATTCGTGGTTGCCGCTGGGGCTGAAAGTGTTGCGCAATATCGAGCGCATTGTGAATGAGGAACAGGTCCGCGCTGGCCACATCCCGATCCTGATGCCAACTGTGCAATCGGCAGATCTGTGGCGCGAAAGCGGGCGCTATGATGATTACGGCGCTGAAATGCTGCGGATTTCTGACCGCCACGGACGCGATATGCTCTATGGTCCCACCAACGAAGAACAGGTCACCGACATTTTCCGCAGCCACGTCAACAGCTACAAAGACTTGCCGCTGACGCTCTATCAAATTCAGTGGAAATTCCGTGACGAGATGCGGCCAAGGTTTGGCATCATGCGCGGCCGCGAATTTTTGATGAAGGATGGCTATAACTTTGACATCGATTTTGATGCCGCCATCCACGCCTATAACCGCCACATGGTCAGCTACCTGCGCACCTATGAACGCATGGGCCTGCAAGCCATTCCGATGCGCGCAGATTCCGGCCCCATTGGTGGCGAGGACACACACGAGTTTCTGGTTCTGGCCGACACAGGCGAATCCGAGGTGTTCTATGACAGTGATATTCTGGACATGAAATTTGGCGACCGCGAGGTCGATTTCGACAATGTCGAGGAATGCGCGCAAATCGCCAAAGACTGGACAACGCCCTACGCGCGCACCGACGAGACCCACGACGAGGCGCTGTTTAACGCGGTTCCCGAGGAGCGGCGCAAAACCTCGCGTGGCATCGAGGTTGGCCAGATTTTCTACTTCGGCACCAAATATTCCGACGCGATGGGGGCCAATGTGGTCACCGACAGCGGCGAGCGGGTTCCTGTCCACATGGGCAGCCACGGCATTGGTGTGTCCCGTCTGCTGGGCGCGATCATCGAGGCCAGCCATGACGACAAAGGCATCATTTGGCCCGAAGGTGTGACGCCGTTCCATTGCGGCATCATCAACCTGAAACAGGGTGACGACGAGGCCGATGCGGCCTGCGAAGGGCTTTATTCGGCATTGACCGCTGCTGGCCTTGAGCCGCTTTACGATGATCGCAACGAACGCGCGGGCGGCAAATTCGCCTCGATGGACCTGATCGGTCTGCCATGGCGCATCACGGTTGGACCGCGGGGCCTGAAAAACGGTGTGGTTGAATTGACCAGCCGTAAAACAGGCGAAAGCGTTGAAATGCCACCCGAAGAAGCAGTGGCCAAAGTGATCGCGATTTACGCAGCGCTATAATTTGGTTAGGGCGGTGAAGCCGCTCTAACCATCCTGCAACGCCGCAATAATCCGGCTTTGCACCTCTTCCGGCTGGGCCTCAATCGCGCCCATCACGCGGCGCAATTCACCGCGCACCCCGTGCAACTGGTCAATTAGCGACAGCACCACACCTAGAGCGTCTTCCTTCAGGTCGAACTGCTCTGAAAGGTCACAAATCAACTCGATCCGCGCCAGATCGGCGAGGCTGTAAACCGGGCCGGCCTCTGATTGGGTCGGGAACAAAAACTCGTGTTTCACATAAGTGGTCAGCCGCGCACGGGTCAGGCGGGTGACGGTGGTGATGGTTTCCTGCTCGGAATAATAACGGATCATATCGACATCCCTTCGCGTGGATCATAGGCGTGGTCTTTGCGCCAGCCTTGCATGAACTCGGCCAGTTCCGCATCAACCTCGGGCGGCATCACAATGCGCAACTCGACCCGTTGATCGCCTGCCTTCTTACCTGCCCGTTTCACCCCGCGCCCCTTCAGGCGCAAAGTTTGGCCGCTGCTGGCCCCTTTGGGAATGGTCAGATTGACGGACCCTGCGATGGTCGGCGTGGCGACCTTGCCACCCAGAACCGCCTCGTCAACGGTGATCGGCAGGGTGACAAAGATGTCGTCGCCCTCGCGGTTGAAAACCTTGTGCGGCAAAACGGTGATGGCGACATAAGCGTCCCCTCGCGCGCCCTTGCCATGACCCGCCGCCCCTTTGCCACGCAAACGAATGGTTTGGCCATCACTGGTGCCCACAGGGATTGCAACCTCGAGATTGTCACCAGAGGGCAGGGTGATGCGTTTCTTGCCCCCCTTGACGGCTTCCATAAAGCTAACCTCAAGCATATAGCGCGCATCGGCGCCACGGGCGTCAAACCCACCATGGGCTGACTGGGCTTGGCGTTGGCGCAGGATATCAGCGAACATATCCGACATATCGCCAAAATCCTCATAGCCGTGCGAGGATTGATAACCATTGCCAGGTTGCCCAGCGTAATCGCGGTAAAATTTGCGCTCGGGCTGTTTTTCTGCCCCCGAGGCATCAATTTCGCCCGCGTCAAACCGGCGGCGCTGTTCGGGGTCTTTCAGCAGATCATAGGCGTTTGAGGCGGCTTTGAATTTGGCCTCAGCTTTGCTGTCCCCCGGATTAAGGTCCGGATGGCTGTCGCGGGCGATTTTGCGATAGGCTTTTTTGATCTCGGCCTTGGTGGCGGTTTTGGACAGCCCGAGTGCTGCATAAGGGTCATTGCTCATTGGCATAAGCTCCGGTGATTATATGTTGTTACCGATATAATCACGTCTAGCACATATTAAAGGCTTGGGAACGACGCAGAGCAGCCCTTATAAGCGACCAAAGCGCGCGTTGCGAAAACGCGCGCTTTATTGAACTTGATGTCAGATGGGTTTGATCCGAAATGCTCTTCGGACCAATCCGGCCTCCTAGCCTTGAATTCTGCCTTTGCATCTGTGCGTTGGCGTTGGCAGACCCATCATTTGTGGGTTCACAATCAGATGCCACGTCGGCGCATAGCCGGGGGCCTGAGCGCGCGAATAGGAACAGCCATTTGACAGGGTCTGCCATTGGCCACCATTGCTGCTTTGGCCGCCATTGGTAATGGATTTGGAACTGATTTGCGGATTTGCATTTGTGCCATTCAGTTGGCCAGCATGTGTCGCTTGTGCGAAACCCGCAGACAAAGCGAGGGCTGAAAGAAGCGCCAATGTTTTCGTATTAAACCGTGTCATCATATTACCCCGTTAAAAAAATGAGCGCCCTGCAAAGCGTTTGCCTGACATTTGATGAACAAGTACTAGATTTGAAATATGGAGTCATTAAGGCAGATGTGTGAAAATACCAAGTCACGCAGGTTTCGGCGCTTATCCGCGTTTTTCTATTTTTGTCGGCATTTTTCCGCTTTTATTGATATTTTTAGATGATTTTTCACTATCAGGCTCCGTTTGATTGCGGTTTGGTTGATGACGGTTTGGCTTCTCGTGCGTTGGCTGATATCGCTTGCTTGACCAGACCAGCGGATCGCGTCAAAATCCGGAAAAACAAAAATGAGGAACAGATCAGTGGCAGGCCAGACAGCCCCTTTTGCACGCTTTGAATGGATGATCGCGTGGCGCTACCTTCGTGCCAAACGCGCCGAAGGCGGGGTCAGCATCATGACGTGGATTTCACTGGTCGGCATCACGCTGGCGGTGGCCGCCCTGATCATCACGCTGGCGGTGCGGGCGGGGTTTCGGGCGGAATTTGTCGATACCATTTTGGGTGCCAATGCCCATGTGACGGTTTATAATTCGATGACAGTGAATGAGGCAGGTCAAACCACACGGGTGATGGATGATTATGCCGCCCGCGCCGAGGCGATCCGCGCCATTGCCGGTGTCATTCGCGTCGCCCCGCTGATCAAAGGCCAGGTGATGGCCAACAATCGCAGCGCCAACACCGGCGCACAGGTGTTTGGCATCTCGTTGGCTGATCTAAAAACTATTCCGCGCATTGCGTCTGCGGACAATGCGCTGGGCGATATTGAGCGTTTTGGTGACGGTGTGGCGATTGGCCAAGGGATTGCCAATGCGCTGGGCCTTGGTATCGGTGAAAAAATCAAACTGATTTCCCCGAATGGCACTAAAACCGCGTTCGGCGTCAGCCCACGGGTGAAGGTCTATGAAGTCACTTATATCTTCTCGGTTGGCCGTTACGACATCGACAACATCCGCATCTACATGCCGTTTCTGGAAGCGCAGAGCTTTTTCAACCGCGAGGGCGTGGCGGATGAGCTTGAGGTGATGCTCGCCGAGCCGGAGAATGTCGATGATATGACGTTGGATTTACTGCGGGCAGGCGGCGAACGCACCGTATTGTGGACATGGCGCGATGCGTCAGGCTCGTTCCTACGGGCCCTCACAGTCGAGGATAACGTGATGTTTGTGCTGATGACCGTTCTGGTGCTGATCGCCTCGATGAACATCATTTCCGGCCTTGTGATGCTGGTGAAAAACAAGGGTCGGGACATCGGCATTTTACGCACCATGGGCCTGTCCGAAGGCTCGGTTCTGCGGGTGTTCTTTATATGCGGTGCCATGACGGGGCTGATTGGCACCGTGCTTGGCGTGATCGTCGGCTGTTTGTTTGCGCTGTACTTTGATCCGATACTGGCCTTCGTTAGTGGGGCGTCGGGGGGCGAGGTTTGGGATGCCTCGGTGCGCGGGATTTATAAATTGCCTGCCAAATTGCAACTAAATGACGTGCTGTCGGCGATTGTTCTGTCGCTTGGCCTGTCGTTTATCGTCACCATCTTTCCGGCCCGTCGGGCGGCCCGCATGAACCCGGTGGAGGCGCTGCGTTATGAGTAAACCCATGTTGCAATTGAACGGCATCACCAAAGCCTATAACCATGGCAAGCCGAATGAAATCACCGTGCTGCGCGGGGCCGACTTGACCCTTGCGGCGGGTGAAGTTGTGGCGCTGGTCGCACCCTCCGGCGCGGGCAAATCGACCTTGCTGCACATCGCCGGATTGCTGGACACAGCGGACGCCGGATCGGTACAGATCAATGGGGTGGATATGAGCGGTCAATCGGACCGCAAGCGCACCAATGTACGCCGAAACGGGGTCGGTTTTATCTATCAATTCCACCACCTGTTGCCGGAATTCTCGGCGTTGGAAAACATCGTGTTGCCACAACTCGCCAACGGCGTGGCGCAAACACAGGCCGAAAAACGCGCCCTCGAATTGCTGGAAACCGTCGGCGTGGCGGAGCGCGCTAACCACCGCCCTGCGGCCCTTTCGGGCGGCGAGCAACAGCGCGTAGCCTTTTGCCGTGCTTTGGCCAACAAGCCCAAGGTTTTGCTGGCAGACGAACCCACAGGCAACCTTGATCCGGCCACTTCGGACCAAGTGTTCGGAGCCTTGATGGCATTGGCGCGTGACACCGGATTGTCGGCGCTGATTGCCACCCACAACATGGAATTGGCGGCCAAAATGGACCGCGTTTTGCGGCTGGAGAACGGCGTTCTGGTGTGAGGGCTCTCCTCACAGCTCTCTGGTTTCTTTCCGTCAACATTTGTGCCGCCCAATCTTCTCCGGTTGATGTGAAAATAATACTCTCCGTGGATGCGTCAGGTAGCGTGGACCCGAGCGAGTTTCGCCTGCAAATCAACGGTATAGCAGCAGCGTTTCGTGAACCATCCGTGCAAGCCGCCGTACAACGCGGCCCGCATGGTCGCATCTTGGCATCGGTGCTGATCTGGTCAGACGCGGCTTACCCGAAATATCCGACCACCTGGCATGAGTTGCAAAATGCGGCGTCCTTTGAGGCGTTTGCGCAAGAAATCGAACAATTCAACGTAACCGCCCCCGGTGTGCCGGCAATTGGCGGTGGCGGTACTAATATTGGTGACGGATTACTGTTCGCAATCAATATGTTGGAGGAGAACAGTGTGCCCGCAACGCGCAGGGTGATTGATGTTTCGGGCGATGGGCCTGAATCCAAGCCTTGGTTGCAGGGCGCGGTTGAATTGCCCAAGGCACGCGCCTTGGCGCATGCGCGCGGCATCACGGTGAACGGGCTGGCGATTGAGACCGATATTGCGGGGCTGTATCTGTGGTATGAGGCCAATCTGATCACCGGCGAGGGCAGTTTCGTGGAGCGCGCAGATGATTTTCAGGACTACCAACGTGCCATCATCAAGAAACTGCTGCGCGAACTGTCGGCAACGCCATTTGCTTTAGATCATTATGGAACCCGCGCTGCTCTGCTAGACTGACTGCGTGAAACAGGCTGGAGGTCTGAATTATGCGACATCTATTGGCACTCTCCTTGGCGGCACTGTTCCCCGCGATGGGCGCATTGGCGCAAGACGCGGCCGGTGCCGAGATTTATATGGAGTATTGCGCCGGATGCCACGGCGAGGCGGCTATGGGGGACGGACCGTTGTCGGCACTGATCAGCGTTGAGGTGCCGGATTTGACGGTTCTATCGCGGCGCTATGGCGGGAATTTCCCGCTGGTTGATGTGGTGCGCCAGATCGACGGGCGGGTCGAGATGCGTGGGCACGGTGACCCGATGCCGGTGTTTGGCGCTATGTTAAGCGGGGCCTCGGCAGTGATCGACACGGCGGAGGGCGACCCGATCGTGACCAAGGCCGCAGTGCTGGCCGTGGCGGATTATCTGGAAGGGTTACAGCGTTAGGGTTGTAGCAAATAGGGCAGCAGACTGGGGATGATGCCGCCCGCGATTAACCCGAACAGCGCTGCCATCAGGATTTTTGGCTTGGCCGCGCGTGCGTCCATACCCGCCGCCCGACAGATCAGACCTGTGAGGGTGCCAACAAGGATCGCAACAGGGATGCCGGTTAGGAACATGGTGGATATAGCTACCGCTGTAAATATGTTGGCGTGGGATTAAACGTGCACACAAGAATCGTTCCCTAATTACCGAAGACTGCGAGAAAGGCTTTCCAACCACCTGAGTTGTTGAATGAAAACCAAGAAACAATAATTACTGGAGCAAAATCAACTGCAACAAATATTATTACACGCATTACCCTTAATAGCTTTGTTGTTTCGTTAAGCAACTTCTCCAATTCCGAATGCGCCTCAACAAATTTAGTTGATTTATTTGACTGTGTGTTCATTTTCTCAATTTCAACATTTCTCACTTCATCTGCGGCACGGATGTCTTCGATCATTTTTACTGATCGATTGTAACGGCCCTCATGAAAGCGCTCATAAGTTCGAAAAATAAAGACATATAAAAAATAACAGAGTGCGGCAAATGTGCTTGCGACGAGTATGTCTTTATCGGCAACTATTTTTATTCCCAAGACCTTGGTTTCGCCATTTACTTCAACCAGCTTCGAAATAGCTAATAGTCCGATTGCAGTTACAATTACCGCCTTTCTGGATTTCTTAAAATCATCATGATCTAATAACGGGAATAACAAGTCCAACCCTCCTCAAACATCCAATTCCTCAACAAACTGCGCGTTTTCCTGAATGTACTGGAACCGCATCTCGGGCTTTTTACCCATCAACCGCTCGACCAAATCCGCCGTGTCCCCCGGCATATCTTCCTCAATCGTCACACGGATCAGGGTGCGGGTTTCGGGGTTCATGGTGGTGTCTTTCAAATCCTTGGCGTCCATTTCACCCAAGCCTTTGAAGCGCGACACATCAATCTTACCCTTGCCGCCGATGCCCTTGGCCAGCCACTCGTTCTTTTCGGCCTCGTCAATGCAATAGACCCGCTTGGCCCCTTGGGTCAGGCGAAACAGCGGCGGGCAGGCCAGATACAAATGCCCCGCATCAATCATCGGGCGCATCTGGGTGAAGAAAAACGTCATCAACAGCGCCGCGATATGCGCGCCGTCAACATCCGCATCGGTCATGATGATGACCTTTTCATAACGCAAGTCTTCAACGTTGAACCGTGAACCCAGACCGACACCCAGCGCTTGGGCCAGATCGTTAATCTCGTTGTTGGTGCCGATTTTGCTGGATGCCGCCCCCAAAACATTGAGGATTTTACCGCGCAGCGGTAACAAGGCTTGGGTCTTGCGGTTGCGGGCCATTTTGGCCGAGCCGCCAGCAGAATCCCCTTCCACGATGAACAGCTCAGTGCCCTCGCGGGTTTTGCTGGAACAATCCGTCAGCTTGCCGGGCAGACGCAGCTTTTTGGTCGCGGTTTTGCGCTGGGTTTCCTTTTCCGCGCGGCGTTTTAGCCGTTCTTCGGCCCGCAGCACCAAGTAATCAAGGATCGCGCCCGCCGACTTGGTGTCCGCCGCCAGCCAATTGTCAAAATGGTCCCGCACAGAGTTTTCGACCATTTTTTGGGCGGATTCATTGGACAGGCGGTCTTTGGTCTGGCCAACAAAACTGGGGTCCTTGATGAAAATCGAGATTAGCGCGCAGCCACCAGTGGTCAGATCGTCACGGTTGATCACGGCGGCCTTTTTGTTGCCGACCAATTCGCCGTAAGCGCGGATACCTTTCAGCAGGGCGGCCCAAAACCCGCCCTCGTGGGTGCCGCCCTCGCGGGTGGGGACGGTGTTACAATAGCTCTGGATGAAGCCGTCGCGCACAGGGGTCCAGTTGATCGCCCATTCCACCGATCCCGGCTCGGCGAACTTTTCACCAAAATCGACCTTGCCCGAGAAGGGCGCGTCCGCGTAAACGGCCGCGTCATTCAAAACCTCGCCCAGATATTCCGCCAACCCGCCGGGGTAATGGAATTTGGCCTCCATCGGCATGTCGCCATCGGCCACAGCCGTTTTCCAACGGATCTCGACGCCGGAAAACAGGAACGCTTTGGATTTGACCAGATCATAGAGGCGCGCTGGTTTGAATTTCAGCGCACCAAAAATTTCGGGATCAGGGTGAAAGGTGACGGTGGTTCCGCGCCGATTGGGAGCGGCCCCGATTTCCTCAAGCTTGCCCAAAGGTAGCCCACGGGAAAACCGTTGCTGATAGAGTTTGCGATCGCGGGCAACCTCGACCACCATGCTGTCGGATAGTGCGTTCACAACGCTGGAGCCAACCCCGTTCAACCCGCCCGATGTGGCGTAGCTGTCACCGGAAAATTTGCCGCCTGCGTGCAGGGTGCAAAGGATTACCTCAAGCGCGGATTTGTCGGGGAATTTTGGGTGTGGATCAATCGGAATGCCACGGCCATTGTCGCGGATGGTGACGGAGTAATCATCATGCAGTTCAATCTCGATGCGGTTGGCATGACCCGCCACAGCCTCGTCCATCGAGTTGTCCAACACCTCGGCCACCAGATGGTGCAAAGCGCGGGCATCGGTGCCACCGATATACATGCCGGGGCGTTTGCGCACCGGTTCCAGCCCCTCGAGCACTTCGATCGAGGTGGCGTCATAGGCTTTGTCAGGCTGTTGGCCTGAAAGGAGATCATCGGCGGGCATTATTGGCTGCTCTTGTTTGTTTTGTTGGCCCTCATACTAATGCAGGACGTCAATGCGGGGCAATGGGGAAACGGCGGGTATTGTGCCAAGGATCAAGGCGTGGTTTTGTGTGCGGGTCATTTTTGTGAAAAGGGGACCGCTGATATGGACGCCGCTGCCGCATTTGCGCGCTATGAGGAATTGCGCCCCCGTTTGCCCAAGGCACGGTTTCCCAAGCAGGCGCTTGTTGTCGACAGCCTGCTGGATATTGCCGATCAGGCGGATGTGTTTGTGTTTGACGCTTACGGTGTGTTGAACGTGGGTGAAGGGCCGGTCGCGGGAGCTGCCGCGCGGATTGAAGAGCTGCGCGGGGTTGGAAAACAGGTGTTTGTGTTGAGCAATTCGGCGTCCAACACCCCCACGGCCATTCAGGCGCGTTTTCAACGGCTTGGGTTCACGTTCAAGCCGGACGAGATTATTTCAAGCCGTGATGCGGCGCTTGATCATGTGGCGGGATATTCGACGGTGCGCCGTTGGGGGGTGATTGCGCCTGCCCATCACAAGCCAGAGGATTTGCCGTTTGACAGCATTACGTTGGGCGATGACGTAGACGATTACCGCGCCTGTGACGGGTTTTTGTTTCTGGGCGCGGCGCTGTGGACCAACGGGCGTCAAAATCTGCTGGGGCAGGCGTTGTACGACAGGCCCCGCCCCGTGATTATCGCCAACCCTGATCTGGTCGCCCCGCGCGAAACCGGTCTCAGCCTTGATCCGGGTTATTACGGCCACGCCTTGGCGGATGTGACGGGGCATATGCCGGTGTTTTTGGGCAAACCCTTTGCGCCGATGTTTGAGCGGGTCGAGGTACGGTTGGCGCAGGCCCAAGACCCATCTCGCATTGTGATGGTCGGCGATACACTGCACACCGATATTCTGGGCGCGGCCGCCAAAGGTTGGCGCACGGCCATGGTCACGGATCATGGACTGTTTGCCGGACTGGATGTGACGCCGTTCATCGCGGCCTCAAATATCGTACCTGATTGGCGGCTCGGCTCGATCTAGGTGACATAGATGACAGTAATGAAAGGCTGATACCGATGGATGACTATTACGATCTGGGTAGATATTCCCGCGCGAATGTGTCGGCCAACGCCACCGCACAGCTTTGGTTTGATCGCGGATTGAACTGGACCTTTGGGTATAACCACAACGAGGCTATCATTTGCTACGAGCAGGCGATTGAGGCGGATCCGGGTTGCGCGCTGGCCCATTGGGGCATCGCCTATGCCAAGGGGCCGAATTACAATTACCGCTGGGATCATTTCACACCAGAAGTTAAAGAAGGCTGCCTTGAGGTTGTTCGAGGTCGTTTGGCAGCGGCCGAAAAATGCGCAAGCGGTGTGACGGCGGAACTAGTCGCTGCGCTAAAGTTGCGGTTTCCAGCAAGTGCCGACGTAGAAGATATCGCCCCGACCCATGACGCTTATACGGATGCGATGCGCCAAGTTCTGGCACGCCACCCCGGTGATCTGGAGGTGATCACGCTTGCGGTCGAGGCAATGATGTGCCGCACGCCGTGGCAGTTGTGGGATTTGCAGGCCGGTGTGCCAATGGACGGATCAGATGTGCTGGAAGCCCAAGCTGTGCTGGAGCGCGCTTTTGCCGAAGTTGACGGCGCGTGGCAGCACCCCGGTGCGCTGCATCTCTATCTCCACATCATGGAGATGTCGCCGACACCGGAAAAGGCGTTGCGGATGGGCGATGCTTTGGTTGATCTGGTGCCTGATGCGGGGCATTTGCAACATATGCCAACCCATATTGATGTGTTGTGTGGTGGCTATGAAAATGTGGTGCGGCGCAATGCAAAGGCCTATGTCGCGGATCAGAAATTCATTAAACGCGAAGGTGTGATGGGGTTTTACACCACCTACATTTGTCATGACCTGCATTTCCGGCTGTATGGGGCGATGTTTTTGGGCCAGATCGGGCCTGCGCTGGACGCCGCCAGTGAATTGGAGGCGCTGCTGACCCCCGAGGTGGTAGAACCTTCCGCCGATTGGTTGGAGAGCTATTACGGGATGCGCCAGCACGTGTTGATCCGGTTCGGGCGCTGGGAAGAGTTAAAGCAAACCAAGCCACCTGCGGATCAGGAGCTGTATAGTTTCACCACTGCCTTGGTGCATTATTCGCGCACCGTGGCATTTGCGGCGACGGGCGAGGTGGAAAAGGCCGAAGCGGAACGGCTGTTGTTTCTGGCGGCACAAAAGCGGGTACCTGAAACGCGGCTGTTGTTCAACAACACTTGCGAAAGCATTTTGAAGATCGCCGAGCAGATGATGGAGGGCGAACTGGCCTATCGCAAAGAGGACTATGACGTTGCCTTTGCGCATTTACGACGGTCCGTGGCGATGGATGACGCGCTGCCCTACGAAGAACCTTGGGGCTGGATGCAACCGACACGCCACGCGCTGGGCGCTTTGTTACTGGAACAGGGGCGGGTTGAAGAGGCTGAAGCGGTTTATCGCGCCGATCTGGGGTTCGACGCAACGCTCAGCCGCGCGGCGCAGCATCCGGAAAATGTGTGGTCCTTGCATGGATTGCATGAGTGTCTGGAGCGTAGCGGCAAACCGGATGAGGCGTTGTTGATCAAAACGCGTTTGGATTTGGCCAATGCGCGCGCGGATGCGCCGATCAAGGCGTCCTGTGCGTGTCGGATGACGCATTAATCCTAGCGAAACGGAGTTGCTGCGCAACGCTTTGTATCTCGTCCCTGCGGTCCTCGGGATGCCTGCGGCGCGGGTATTTTTAGCAAGAAGAAAGGGTCAATCCCGTGTGCCTGCGAATTTTTCCTGCCATTGCGCGCGCTGTTCGTCAGTGATTTTCGCAAAGGTCACTTCGGGCACCGTAAAGGCATGGCCAGCTGGCAGGGTTTGCAACGCTACCGTCACATCATCGGGCCAGCTGTCATCTGTGGTGTTCATCGCCGCCAGCAACGCATCCGCCGCGTCGGGGATGAAAGGCGCTGACAGCACAGCGTAGAGCCGGATCAGATTGAGCGACAGACGGATTGAGGCGGCTGCTGTATCGGGGTCGGTTTTGAACGTGGTCCACGGAGCGGCGGCTTGCAGATATTCGTTGCCAGCCACCCAAATGGCACGCAATTCGGCTGCAGATTTGCGCACTTCCATGGCATCCATATGGTCGCCGTAGGCCTTGATGCGGGTGGTCAGCGTGTCGATCAGCACCTGTTCGGCTTCGCCATAGCTGCCGCCCTCAGGAACCACTTCGCCGAATTTACTGCGACAAAACTTGGTGACCCGCGAGGCAAAGTTACCCAACACATCGGCAAGGTCTTTGTTGATTGAGGCTTGGAAGTTTTCCCAGGTGAATTCGGCGTCTGAATTTTCCGGCGCGTGGGACAGCAGCCACCAACGCCAGTAATCAGATGGCAGAATCGACAGTGCCTGATCCATAAACACGCCGCGCCCCTTGGAGGTCGAGAACTGACCGCCATCATAGTTCAGATAATTGAACGATTTGATGTAGTCGACCAGCTTCCAAGGCTCATTCGAACCCATGATCGTGGCCGGAAACGACAGGGTGTGAAACGGCACATTGTCCTTGCCCATGAATTGAACGTAACGCACGTCGTCAGCCCCCATATCGGTGCGCCACCAGCGCTGCCAGTCGGCATCAGGCAACCCTTGAGCTTCGGCCCATTCGGCCGTCGCGCCGATATATTCAATCGGCGCGTCAAACCAGACGTAGAACACCTTGCCTTCCATCCCGGGCCAATCTGCTGTGCCGTGCTTCACCGGCACGCCCCAATCCAGATCGCGGGTGATGCCACGGTCACGCAAGCCATCGCCGTCATGCAGCCATTTCTTGGCGATCGAGGTGGTCAGAATCGGCCAATCTGTTTTGGAGGAAATCCATTTATCCAGATCATCGCGCAGTTTGGACTGACGCAGGAACAGGTGCTTGGTTTCGCGCACTTCCAAATCTTTGGAGCCGGAAATCGTCGAGTAGGGATCAATCAGATCAGTCGGCGACAACTGTTTGGTACACTCATCGCATTGGTCACCGCGCGCACCCTCGTGGCCGCAATTCGGGCAAGTACCCTCAATATAGCGATCCGGCAAAAACCGCCCGTCAGCAATGGAGTAAACCTGTTTGTCGCTGACTTCCTCGATCAATCCGTTGTCGGCCAACTGGCCCGCAAAATGCTGGGTTAGCGCGTGGTTTTGCGGGCTGGACGAGCGGCCAAAGTGATCAAACGACAGCCGAAAATCATCGGCAATCTTGGCCTGCACCTGATGCAGTTCAGAGCAGTAATCGGCGACAGGTTTACCGGTCTTTGCCGCGGCCAGTTCAGCAGGCGTGCCATGTTCGTCCGTGGCGCAGATGAACATCACCTCATTACCTCGGGCGCGGTTGTAGCGTGCATAAAGGTCTGCGGGCAACTGGCTGCCGACCAGATTGCCCAGATGTTTGATTCCGTTAATATACGGAAGTGCCGAAGTGATAAGAATACGTGCCATTTCAGATGCCCTTGATTGTGTTGTCCTCCTTTAACGGATGGGAATGGGGATGGCTAGAGCCGGGGCAAGGGCGTTTACCCGCGCCCGATCACATGCTAAGCAACGAATATGAATGTATCCTATGACCTTGAACGCTTTGTTATTGCGCAAAACCGATGTTTTGATGCGGCTCTTGCAGAACTGAAATCAGGCCATCCGACTGCCGCGTGGATGAGTTGCGTTTTCCCGCAGCTCGAAGGGCTGGAATTCTCCGAGACCAGCGAGTTCTACGCCATACGAGATCGCGACGAGGCTGCGGCCTATCTGAACCATCCCGTGCTTGGGCCGCGCCTTATTCAATGCACCAAACTGGCGATCCATCACGCGATTTCTAGTTCGGGTGCGCTGTTTGAGCCTCAACAGGATCAAACATTTCATGCCTCAATGTCATTGTTTTCACGGGTAAAAGGTGCCAGCGCGGTTTTTGAATCAGCGTTATTTGCGTTTTACGGCGGCACGGCGGACCCGCGCACCCTAAAGATGTTGCGTCTGGCGTTTACTGCGATGCTTGACGACTAGGGATCGCGCTTGTCGCGCTGACGGCGAAACAAGCGTCCAATCATAAACGAGGTGCGCGGCGCATAGACATAGGGCGTGCGGTGCTCAACGGTTGGGCGAACCCCCATCCGGGCAAGACCAAAGATCACCAACACCAAATGGCCTGTTGCAAGAAAGGCAAACAGCGCGGTAGGCCCATAGGCCTCGATCAAGGTGGAGGCGATCAGTGGGCTGGCGATGGCCCCAAGCGCAAAGAAAAACATCAAGGCCGCCGAGAGTTCAACCCGTTCCTCGGAGGTGGCATAATCATGGGCGTGGGCGGCAGAGACCGAAAATATCGGGAAGGTTGTGAAGCCAAAGAACACAGCAGCCGCCATCACCGTGGCGGTGCCCCCGCTTGAGGCTAAAACCGTGGTGCCGCAACTGGCAATCGCCGCCAATGACAGACCAATCAACACCCAGCGCCGGTCGTATTTGTCGGCCAGCCAGCCCACGGGCAGCTGCGCCATCGCGCCGCCCAAAACAAAGGCCGCCAAAAACATGCCGATCTGGTTCAACTGCAATCCGACCTCTTGGCCATAGATTGGCCCGACCATCCGAAACGCCGCAGAAGTTAGGCCTGCCACAACCACACCCGCCGCCGCCAACGGGGATTTGGCAATCGCCAGTTTTGGGCGCAGGCGCGGGGCGTCAGGCGTTTCGGGCGGGCTGGCTTTGGTTAGGGTCAGGGGCAGAATGGCGGCACAGCACAACAGCGCCAGCAGGTTGTATGAAACATAATGGGCGGGCTCTAACACCCCGATCAACAACTGAGCCGCGAGTGATCCCCCCATATCCACCATCCGATAGCCGCCCATCGCGCGGCCGCGGGTCTCGTTGGTGACTTTGGCCTGCATCCAGCTTTCAATCACCGTATAGCAGCCCGCAATACACAGCCCCGTGGCAACCCGCATGATCGCCCATGCAGTTGGGTCAACGATGATCATATGCGCCAACAGTCCGATGGCCCCGGTGGCGGTAAAGGCGGCAAAAGCGCGCGAATGGCCGACAGAGCCCATAAGGCGGGGAGCCCACCAGCAACCGATGAAAAAGCCCACGAAATGGGCCGACCCCAAAAAACCGACTTGGGATCTGGTAAAGCCAACCTTCAATCCCGAAAGCGCATCCAGTGGCCCCAACCCGCCGGACGAGAGCTGCAACAATATCACGGACAGAAATAGAGCGGCAAAGGAAATGATCAGGCGCATTGGGTTTGTTCGCTCCGCGTTTTGGATTCAGGGCAGTCTGGTAGGATCGCGGGTGCGGGTCTTTCCCCTTATCGACGCGAAAGGAGTCGTTTTTAGCTGGTTAGTACCTATCCGGCCTTTTCAGGTGTTTTGGACATGAATCCAGCATAGCCATCCCGCCGGCACGGTAAAGTGAAATTGGCCGCAATGGCGATACATATCGCAATTTGTTGTTTTGTGTTATGCTGATTCTGCAAACGGGAGGAAAACCATGAAAACTTTAATCGCAACACTACTATTATCTCTTACATTCATTGGCGGCGCTGCTGCCGAGGGTGCAAAACATTTCGTCGCCATTCACGTTGACCAAAACGACCCAAAAGTAATGAACATGGCGCTGAATAATGCCGCCAACGTCAGCAAATATTACGAATCCGTGGGTGACACCGTCGAAATCGAACTTGTTGCTTATGGCCCTGGTCTGAACATGTTTGTCGAGGGCAAAAGCCCGGTTGCAGACCGGATATCGGCCATGTCACTGGAGCTGGAAAACCTGTCGTTTTCCGCCTGTGGCAACACCCACCGCAAGATGAGCGAAAAGGTGGGCCATGATGTGCCCCTGATGTCTGAGGCCACGGTGGTGACATCCGGCGTCGTGCGGTTGATCGAACTGCAAGAAAACGGATTTGCCTATGTGAGGCCATAGCGCATACTAATATAGCGCTTTGGCATTGCCAATTGTGTGAAAACAGCTACCTCTAATCCCAGAACATAAATAAGGGATCAGACATGCGTATGAACGATTTGGGTCGTACTGGCCTCAAAGTAAGCGAGCTGTGCCTCGGGTCGATGACGTGGGGCACACAAAACTCCATGGATGAGGGCCACGCGCAAATCGATATAGCGCTGGATCACGGGGTGAACTTTGTCGACACTGCCGAAATGTATCCTGCAAATCCGGTTTCGGCTGAAAATGTCGGCAAGACCGAGGCTATCATTGGCGAGTGGTTCGCCAAAACATCGCGCCGTACCGATGTCGTTCTGGCAAGCAAAATGTCGGGCAAAAACGGCGGATTTGTGCGGGATGGCCAGGGCATTACGGGTGCCACCATTACCGAAGGGGTTGAGGGCTCGCTAAAACGTCTGCAAACCGATTACATCGATCTTTACCAACTGCATTGGCCCAATCGCGGATCCTACATGTTCCGCCAGAATTGGGATTTTGACCCCTCCAGTCAAAACCGCACTGAAACCATCGACAACATGCATGAGGTGTTGGGCGCGCTTGCCAAGATGGTGGATGCCGGTAAAATCCGCCACGCTGGTTTGTCAAACGAGAGCGCTTGGGGCACCGCCATGTGGTTGCGCGCCAGCGACGAGGGGTTTGGGCCGCGTATGGCGTCGATCCAGAATGAGTACTCATTATTGTGCCGGATGTTTGATACCGATCTATCTGAACTTTGTGTCAATGAGGATGTCGGCTTGCTGGCGTTTTCACCTCTGGCCACAGGTCTGCTGACTGGTAAGTACAAGGGCGATGTAACGCCTGCAGGATCGCGCCGGTCCATCAATAGCGATCTTGGCGGGCGGGCAACGGATCGCGTCTGGGGGGCTGTCGCTGCTTATGAGAGCATCGCCGAGCGACACGGGTTAGACATCAGCCAGATGGCCTTGGCATGGTGCCGCACACGCCCTTTCATGGCCTCGGCCATTTTCGGGGCAACGAATGTTGATCAGTTGCTGGTGGCATTGGGATCGGTTGATGTGGAGCTGTCGGACGAGGTGCTGGCTGAAATTAGCACAGCCCACCGAGCGCATCCGATGCCATTTTAACTTTTGGGCCTGCGGCGCGTGAATTTGTGGGACAATGATGGGGGCGAGTGCATGAAAGCAGTTGGGTTGGCTTTGGTGCTTGCGGTATTGGCTGGTTGTACACCGGTCTCCAAAACGGGGGCATCCTATCGTGATTTGACGGCCCCAATCACCTCAGTTGCGCTGTTTGATCCGGCGCAGTTCGCGGGGCATTGGGAAACGGTCGCCGCATATGATACCGAAAACTGCGCATTCGATGTGGTCGCAACAACAGTGGATATGATCGATTTGGCAGAGCGTAAATGTTCTGGGGCTGTGGCGCATAGTATTGCGCAAATCACTGGCCCCGGGCGATTTACACCCAAGGGCGGCGCAAACAAGGCGCATGAATATTGGGTAATGTGGGTTGACCAAACTTATCGCACCGCCGTTATTGGCACGGTCAATGGCGAATTTGGCATGATCCTTAATCGGGATCAAGATATACCTGCGGACAGAATGCAAGCTGCCCGCAAGATACTGGATTGGAACGGGTATGATTTGGAACGGCTGATTATGCGGCCATAAGGGGGGAATGATGAAACGATTTGTTTTTGCGTTAACGGTACTGGCGACACCGGCGTTGGCCGAGGCACCAATATGGACCGGTATTTGGACCTCAGACCCTGAATGGTGCCAATATGCCGAATTGATAGGTGGCCATGATCCGGCCCCGATCCGCATCACCGAAACTGAGGTTGCGGGGCTTGAACACAGTTGTTTAGTCACCGATGTGCGCGGCAACGAGCAAAAACAGTATTGGGAATTGACCCTGTCCTGTTCCGGGGAAGGTGAACAGTATGAGGATTCAGCCCTGTTGATGCTAGATGGGGAAAATATCCTATGGCGTTGGTATGGTGGCGGCGAACCCTTTAAATTCACCCGTTGCGGAGGCTAATATGACAAACATTGTAGCGATCATCGGCGGCGGTGTGATTGGTGGCGGCTGGGCCGCGCGGTTTTTGTTGATGGGCTGGGACGTGCAGGTGTTCGATCCCGACCCGCAAGCGGCGCGAAAGATTGGCGAAGTGCTGGACAATGCGCGACGCTCTTTGCCGGGCCTGTCGGATGTGATGTTGCCCGAGGAAGGGCAACTGACCTATTGCGAAACGATTTCCGAGGCGGTTCAAGGGGCTGACTGGATCCAAGAGAGCATTCCAGAGCGGCTCGACATCAAGCGTAAAACCTATCAAAAAATTCAGCAATATTGTGCGCCGGATGCGGTGATCGGATCTTCCACGTCGGGGTTCAAACCGTCTGAATTGCAGGGCTGCGCCACGCGCCCCGAGCAGATCATGGTGACGCATCCGTTCAATCCGGTCTATTTGCTGCCGTTGATCGAGTTGGTTCCCACGGACAAAAACACACCGGAACTGGTTGATAAAGCCAAAGAAATCCTGACTGGCATTGGCATGTACCCGCTACATGTGCGAGCGGAAATCGACGCCCATATCGCCGATCGTTTCCTAGAAGCCGTCTGGCGCGAGGCGCTTTGGTTAATCAAAGATGGCATCGCCACCACCGAGGAAATCGACAACGCAATCCGCTATGGCTTTGGCTTGCGCTGGGCGCAAATGGGGCTGTTTGAAACCTACCGCATTGCCGGTGGCGAGGCTGGTATGAAACACTTCATCGAACAATTTGGCCCCTGCCTGTCGTGGCCATGGACCAAGCTGATGGATGTGCCCGAACTGACCGACGATTTGGTCAACCAGATCGCGGATCAATCCGACTCCCAATCCGGAGAGCATTCGATCCGCGAATTGGAGCGCATTCGTGACAACAATCTGGTCACCATCCTGCGCGGATTAAAGGCCCAAGACTATGGCGCGGGGGCTTTGCTGAATGCCCAAGACGCCCGGCAGCCGGAGACCGAAATTGACCTCACTGAACCGATCCTGACCGTGGCCCGTGCGGTGCCATTGGACTGGACCGACTATAACGGTCACATGAACGAGGCCCGATATCTGCAAGCCTTTGGTGACGCAACCGACCGGTTTATGGAGATTGTCGGCTGTGATGCGGAGTATATCGCATCCGGCGGCAGTTACTTCACCGCCGAAACCCACATCTGCCATCTGGACGAGGTGCGGGCAGGGGCGCGGATACGGGTGGAAACCCAATGTCTGTTGGGCGAGGGCAAGAAAATGCACCTGTTCCATAGGATGTGGGAGGGCGAGCGATTGCTGGCCACGGGGGAACATATGTTGATCCACGTGAGCCTCGAGACACGCAAGGCTTCGGTGCCAGCGGCGCAGATTGCCGCGCGGCTGGGCGAGATCGCGGCGGCACATGCAGCGCTGGATACACCTGATCGGGCAGGGCGTGCGATTGGTGGTAAACGGTGAGTCAGCGGGTTTTGATCACGGCGGGGGCCTCTGGTATTGGTCTTGCGATGGGCGAGGCATTTGCCGCGGCTGGTGCACAAGTATGGGTCACGGATGTGGATGCGCGGGCTTTGGCTGCATTGCCGGACGGGTGGCGCGCAACACGGGTGGACGCCAGTGACGAGGCTGCTGTTTCGGCACTGTTTGGCGAAATTTCCAAGGAATGGGGCAGGCTGGACGTGCTCTGTGCCAACGCGGGCATTGCGGGGCCAACAGCCTTGATCGAAGACATCGCGCTGGCCGATTGGCAGGCCTGCGTCAGCGTGAACCTAGAGGGTGCGTTTTTAGCCGCTAAATACGCCGCGCCCATGATGAAAACGGCGGGCAGCGGTTCAATCATCATCACCTCCTCCACTGCGGGGCAGTTCGGTTATCCGAACCGCGCCCCCTATGCGGCGGCGAAATGGGCCAAGATCGGGTTAATGAAAACGCTGGCGATGGAGCTTGGCCCATTCGGCATCCGCGCCAACGCGATTTGCCCCGGCGCTGTGGAAGGCGAGCGGATGGAAGGCGTGCTGGAGCGTGAAGCCGTGGCCAAGGGTATGACGCGCGACGAGGTTTACACGGGCTATGCTTCGGGCACCTCGATGCACAGTTTTGTCATGGCTGCGGACATCGCCAACATGGCGGTGTTTTTGGCCTCCGAGGGCGCGCGACTGGTCTCGGGCCAAGTGATTGCGGTGGATGGGCATACGGTTAATCCTGACCCGCAGGTTTAGGGGAGATCGTTCAGAACACCAATGATGTCATCCACCGCGATAAAGCCAAACCCACCTATAGCAGCGGACATACGACTATCGGCGGAATTGTCGCGGTGATCGCTGAGTAAAAATGCATGGTTATCGGGGACGGTAAATTTTGCTGTGTTATCCAACCGCAGCACCCCCAAATCTAAAATGGTGTATGCCACGCCATTGGGGAGCGTCTCTTCAAAGCTGTGTTGGGTGCATATCCCACCGGCTTTGGGAGCGTTTGCGCAACGGGGGAAACTGCCTGATATTTCGTCGCGCACATAATCATGGTTAACCGGCCCCTTATCATTTTGCACCAGAGGGATGTTGTTCAACCACACAACGCCATCAATCATCTGAACCGTATCACCCGACAGGCCGATCACCCGGCTTATATAGGGGGTGCCGCGCTTTACAGGATGATCAAACGTAACGATATCCCCACGCTTTATCGGCGGTGGCGAGGTTTGGATAAGGTCAATCACAACGCAATCGCCCGTTTCAAGGGCGGGATTCATATGTTCGGACTGAATTAGGTAGTGGCGTTTCGGCAACCAAGCACATTCTAAACAGATACAAAGCGCATTCGCTGCAAACGGCGTGAGAAGGGTGCGGCAAAAAAGGCCAACGACTAGAGACTGTTTCATAGACATTTGAAAACGCTATTTATGACCAATTATCAAGGCGGTTACGGCGTTATTTAACTTCCCGCCTCAGCCCCCGCAAATACTCCGGCATATCACGCGGCGACACCTCGCTTTCGCGCACCAGCCAGTCGAAATGGCCGATCAATCCTTGCACGCGCTCCTTATCCCGAAACGCCAGATAGTTGCGGCCCAGATACAGCACCGACAATAGCGGCCCAAAGATGCTGATCGGGGCGGAAAAAAGACGCCGCGCGTCAAACAGGAACAGCCGCAGCGACGGGTATAGCTGGTTGTGCAATTCCAGCATCCAGTCAATCTGGGCACGGCGGATATCGGCAGACAGGCCGGTGTAATACCCCTCGGCACGGGCAAAAGAGGTCATCTCATGCAGCGGAACGGCAATTTCATAGTCGGAATTGCTGTTGCGCATCCACTCCAGTCGGTCTTGGGTGGCGCCAATCGCTTGCTCGGTCGAGCGGCCGAGTTGCGGGGCATATTCCCAGATCAGCATGTCGCGGGTTTTCAGCATATCGGGCAGGGTGGCGGGGACGTGGCGGATTTTGTAACCGGTGGATTCTTGGTGCCAATTAAAGATTTGTTCGTCCTCAAGTGCACGCGACGCATGCGGCATGGTCATTGACGACGCCAACAAATCGACCGCGCGTTCCGGATGCTCTGCCAGCCCCAACAACCAGTCGGCAGATACCCCCAGCGTGGCCGCGCATTCGCCGACCACATGGGCATTGGGCAGGCGGGTGCCATCGCCCTTTAACAATTGCGAAATGGTTGAGCGGTCCACCCCCACGGCGCGCGACAGGGCCGATTTTGACATTCCGCTCTGCAACAAGGCCTCACTCAGGCGGCTGCGGAACAGGCTGGCGCGGTCCCGCTTGTCTGTTTTAAGCGTCATTGTTTAATTAATCCTACATTGTGGTGCTAATGTTTCGCATTCCCTGAATACACAAATTGCCAGCCACAGGCTAGGCCGGATGTGAAGGGAAGACGGGATAAATGGACAGCAAAAAACGCACATGGATAAAGGCCGTATTTTGGCAAGTGTTGGGGATGATCAGCATGGTCATTGTTGGGTATCTGTTCACAGGGTCGTTGCGGGCGGGCGGTGCGATGGCAATTGTCAACGCGGCCCTCGGGCTGTCGACCTATGTGATCTACGAGCGGTTCTGGGCGCGGATCAGATGGGGGCGCGGCAATGTTTGATCGCATCGAGTGGCAAACCTTGGGGCTGATCGTGCTGACTTATGCGGTCTGGGCGCTGGCGACGGTATGGCTGGCCACAGTTTGGTTGCCGTTGGCGATTGTGGTCACGGCGCTCAGCTTGGCGTTGCACTCCTCACTTAGTCATGAGGTGCTGCACGGACATCCGTTTCGATCACGCCTGTTGAACGAGGCGCTGGTGTTTCCGGCCCTCGGGTTGTTCATTCCCTATGTTCGGTTTCGTGACACCCACATGGAGCATCACAGGGACGAAAATCTGACCGACCCTTATGATGATCCCGAGACCAACTATCTGGACCCTGTGGTTTGGGATAAATTATCATTTCCGATGCGGGTTATCTTGCGCATTAACAACACGCTGCTAGGGCGATTGGTGATTGGGCCGATTGTGGCGCAGGTGAATTTCACCTCAGCCGACTGGCGGCTGGTTCGAAATGGCGACAGGGGTGTAGCATTTGCGTGGTTCTGGCATTTTGTCGGGGTTGTGCCCGTTATCCTGTGGTTGGTTTACGTTGCGAAAATGCCAATCGGTGCTTATCTTCTGTCGGCTTATATCGGCATCTCGATCATCAAAATCCGCACCTTTCTAGAGCACCGCGCGCATACGCAAATCAACGGGCGAACCGTGGTGATAGAGGATCAAGGCTGGCTAGCCTTTATGTTTTTAAACAACAATTTTCATCTGGTTCATCACCTACACCCCAAAGTACCGTGGTACGATTTACCGCAGCTTTATTTTGACAATCCTGAGGACTACATCCGTCGCAATGACGGCTATCGATATGCGTCTTATGCCGAGGTGTTTAAGCGCTATTTCCTACACGCCAAGGATCAGGTGCCGCACCCGATATGGCGCTCGACTAAATAGCGCACAAATGCCACTAAGCGGTTATGGAAGCTTGGATCTACATCACAATTGCCGCCGCATTCGCGCAAAATCTGCGCTTTATGCTGCAAAAAAATCTAAAGTCGACGCATCTGTCAACGGCAGGGGCGACGTTTGCGCGGTTCTTTTATTCAGCTCCGATCATCACGTTGATTGTGGTGATCTATATGCAAATTCGTGGGTTGGACCTGCCCACAATCCAGCCGGTGTTTTGGACCTATGTGGTGACGGGTGGTTTGGGGCAAATTGTCGGCACGCTTTGCGTGGTGGCCTTGTTTTCCCAGCGTAATTTTGCGGTCGGATTGACGTTCAAAAATACCGAAGTGATTCTTGCCGCCGTCGTCGGCCTCATTGTTCTGGGTGAGGGGCTGTCCGGTTGGGGCGTCGTCGCCATTTTGATCGGCTTTGTCGGGTTGATCTTGCTGTCGGATACACCGACCGCATCCGGTCCAATGCTAAAGCGCATTTTTAATCGCGCGGCGGGGCTCGGGCTGTTGGCTGGCATGGCTTTTGCGATATCGGCGGTGTCTTATCGGGGCGGGGTTTTGGCCTTGGGCACCCAGGACGCGTTCTTTCGCGCCAATCTGACGCTTGCCGTGGTGACGGCGTTTCAAACCAGCGTTTTGGCGCTGTGGTTGTGGGCGCGCGAAAACGGGCAGATCGGCAAGGTCATCGCCTCGTGGCGGGTGGCGGGGGTGATGGGGATCATGTCCTTGGTCGGCAGCCTGTGCTGGTTCACAGCCTTCGCGCTGCAAACTGCGGCTTACGTTAAGGGGCTGGGGCAGATTGAACTGCTGTTCGGGGCGGCGGCATCCTATTTCTATTACAATGAGCGCAGCACTGGGCGCGAGGTGGCCGGGATTGTGATCCTGCTGCTGTCGATCCTGATGCTGGTGCTGGTTATTTAGGGCTGTATGCCTGCGGCGCAGGTATTTAAGGCAAGAAGAAGGGGTAGTAGGGGCCGCGTTTTTGGGTTAGGGGCGTACACCGTCGAGGCGCAGGAACAAGCTGTTTTCATCGTCATTGCGAAAGAACGGTACGGTTTTAGGGGGGGTACCTGTGCGGATCAGGTTGGCGACTTCGGCTGTCACCACCTGCGTGATAAACGGCAAATCAAAGTTTTTCATATCCTCCAGCGCGATCCATTGCAGGTGGGAAAGCTCATCGCAGGCATGCGTAAAGTCATCTACATCGCCGCAAACCTGTTCAGCGTCCACCATGAAGAACCTCGCGTCGAACCGGCGGGGGCGACCCGGTGGGGTTATGGCGCGAAACACGAACGTCAGGCCGGCGGCCGAGGGCAAGTAGCCTTCCCCTGCAAAGCTGCTCCAGTCGGGGGGGGGCGGTGCGGCCCATGTGCCAGCTTCGCCAAGGATCAGGCCGGTTTCTTCCCAAACTTCGCGGATTGCAGCGCTGGCGATTGCGGGGATCAGGGTAGGGTCGGTTTCATGGGAAAGTTGCGCGATACAGTCGGGTTGCAACGGGGTGGCCAACGGGATCAGCCCATCCTCTGGATCAACCGCGCCGCCAGGAAAGACGAATTTATTTGGCATAAAGGCCGCTGAGGCACCACGCTGCCCCATCAAGATGCGCGGCGTCGTGTCCCGGTCGCGCACCATGACAACGGTGGCGGCGTGGCGGATTGCAGTTTTGTCCATCGATGGTCCCTGTCTATCTTTGCTCAGGGCCCGCAGGGGTCAGGCGCTACTGTCACCAAACCCATGCATTCGTTTGGCCCATTGGATGGCCACGATCACACCCTTTAATCTGGGCAGAAGGTAAAGCGAAAGCGCGACACATCCAATAGTGAATGTTGTGGCCAGAATAATCGGCGCAGGACGATAGGTGGTAAACACAATCAGGATCAGTGGTGCCATAAGGTGGCCCACAATCAGAATGGTCAGATAGGCTGGCCCGTCATCGGCGCGGTGGTGGTGCATAGGCTCGTCGCACACGGTGCAGGTATCGCGCACCTTGAGAAACCACGTAAGCATCGGGA
>Ga0209345_10000362_pt1 | contig 58912 bp, 57 predicted proteins | sample Cruoilmetagenom7_FD_187294 | JGI IMG/M metagenome (GOLD analysis project Ga0209345, IMG submission 187294) | Oil polluted marine microbial communities from Coal Oil Point, Santa Barbara, California, USA - Sample 7 (SPAdes) (version 2) | ecosystem: Environmental > Aquatic > Marine > Oil seeps ... | reverse complement strand
TGCTGTCCATACTGTTGGTTTCGTCGCTCTAAAATCCTCTGCTCTTACACTCGCTGGTACTACTGCTAATGCTAGTGCACCTAATGTTATATTTAAAAATTGTCTTCTTTGCATTCTTTTTTCCTTTTTATTATTTACCGTTGATTAAGTAATCAACAACTTTTTTGAAATCAGCATCTGATAGAGATGAACCACCTTTAGGAGGCATTCCAGATTCAGTTCCATCGATACCATTTTTATAAACAGCATCCATTCCTTTTGATAAGTACGATGACCAACCATCTTTATCGCCTGGTGGAGGGGCTACTCCTGTGTCATGACACATAGCACAGTTGTTTGCATATGCAGATTTTGCATCTAAAGCCTCTTTTTTTGCTTCTGGTAAATCACGAACTACAGACATTGGAGGATTAAATTCACTAATACCACCATTCTCGATACGCGTTACTACAGCTGTTTTTTCTTGACAATCTGTCATACAACGCTCAGATGGATTGACTTTCTTAGCACCAAAATTTGCAGAATTTGCATAGTATGCGCGAACGTCATTTAAAGCATTTGGACCGTCAATATTTGGTTCAAAACCTTTTTCATTTGGCATCTTAATTTTTAAGAATTTCTCACGATTAAGTACATACTCATCATCAACTTCTTCTCCATCAATTTCAAACTCATTAATGTTTAACATATAAGCAGTTAAAGCATACGTTTCGTTAGTTGTTAATGTTTTTGATTTTGGATGTGGCATACCATCTCTAATGTACCACCACATTGTACTTGCTTTTGGCCAGTATGAACCAAACACACGAGTTGGACCATCTGCTTCAGGATCTCTCCATCTATTGTTAGTGAGTGTTTGTTGTAACTCTACAGCATTCCCTTTTGATAATGATGGATACCCACCACCACCTGAACCAAAGTCACCGTGACAAGATACACATTTTGCTTCATAAAGCTCTTCACCCTCTTCAACAGAACCTTCACCCTCAGGTAATCCAGTTCCATCTGGCATAACATCTCTGTTCCAAGCATCTAATTCATTTGCAGTTGGCACACGACCATGATTCAATTTCATGTTCATCGCTTTTTCATTAACATAGTAAGGACCAGTCATTCCATCTTCTATTGGGTAGATAACACCACCAGCAATATCTGCTGCAGTTGCTGCATTCGCTCCTGCTGGTTTAGCGCCCATATCCATACAACCCGCTGTAAATAGTGCAGCAGCAGTTATTACAGAAGCAGAAACAATTAATTTAGAATTTAATTTAAACATTTTTTACTCCTCCTGGCGTTCTAAGCTGAACGTGATTTACTTTTCCTTCTGCTGTTACTTCCCATGTCTCTACCGCATTTCTGTGATACACAGACTCAACACCCATGATAGCAACTTCTTCATCAATTGTTGGTTGAATATATCCAGCATCATCCATAGCACGTGATGCAAGTATTAACTTCTCACCCTTTTTAAATGTATGCATGTAAGACCAACGCGTCCATGATTTTGGAAGCACTAAGCCTTTAAGGCTTGCCTCTACATAATTCATACCGCCATCTAAAGAGATATCAACGCCAGTAATAGTACCCATACCAGACCATGCAAGACCTTCGATTTCGATTACATCGCCATCTTCAAGATCTGTCCAAGGCTTCTCTGGAGATGGAGAAACTACCGTTGAGTTTACTTCATTCGCATAAAAATGCTGAATCGCTTTACCTGTTGGTTTGAGCGCAGTATATTTAGAAGTCTCTTCTTTACAATACCATGGCTCAGCAGCAAACTCTAATCTTTTCAGCCACTTAACACATAAGTTACCTTCCCAGCCTGGAAGAAGTAATCTTACTGGATAGCCTTGTTCTGGGCGAAGTGCTTCACCATTTTGACCCCATACAATCATAGCGTCATCAAGAACTTTATCTATTGGAACTGTACGACCCATCTCTGAGTTATCAGAACCCTCAGCAAGCATCCATTGCGCTTCTGGTTTAATACCTAAGTCTTCAAGAATAGTCTTAATATAAACACCTGTCCAAGAAGCAGAAGCCATGAAACCTTTAGCAAACTGTAAAGAGTTAAACTGTGGCCCTCTCCACTCTTGCCCACCATTTGCCGGACACTCAATAAAGTGAGTACGAGTCACACTAGGGTAACGCTTAAGCTGATCAAGCGTAAGAACAATCTCTTCTTCAAGAAGGCCATGAATCATTAATCTAAATTGATTCGGATCAATATGAGCCACACCACCATGACTACGAGAGAAGAAAAGACCATTTGGAGTAATGATACCTTCTGATTCGTGAATCGGTGTTACAGCAATTGATGCTCTATAGTTACCTGAAGCGAGTAGCTTAGTATATCTTCTCGTTACATTATGCTCATATTTTGATGGCATTCCGTAAAGGTTTTTTGTGACAGGGTCTCCCCATGTTTGTCCCCATGGAACGTGATGCATGATAGCTTTGTCATCTTCTGATGCCATAAGAGATGTACCTGCTAATGCAGACACACCAAGAGCAGCAGTTTTTTTAAAAAAGTCTCTTCTATCTGATATTTCTAAATCTTTTTGAGATTTATTATTATCCATTATTTCTCCTTTTTAGGTTGTTATTACTTATAATATTTAAAATTACTATATTACTCTGTTCTCTAAAATCAACAAAGCTTTTTACTTTAACATTATGCCATTTTAAAGTTAATCGTCTCATGGCAATAGCAACTAGTATTATACAGAAATATGAGATAAAAATGTGATAAAAATGAGTATCTATGGAGCTTTAGTTACTTATTGAAACATAAGAAATTTATTAATTTTATTTATATTTTACACTCTAATATTTATAATTACAGCAAGTTATTTTTGTAGAGAAATTACATTTTTGTGATACCTAAAATTATATACTTTTTTTTCTCATCATCTAAAATAAAAGGTATTAAATACTCTTCATACTCTATATCTTTAATAGCCTCATCATTAAAAAAGATAGAAGTTTTGTATTTTTTAGCTTTTGTTGGTACATTGAGTATAATGGTATCTAGATAGAGCTTGAATTTTTTAGCAGTTTGGTAATCACTCTGGGATATTATTGTCTCAAGTATCTCTTTTAACTGTTTTTCATACAGTTCAGAACAGATTATATTCACTATTTTTCTCTCTCTTTAAGCCACTCATTTAAAGCTTTCATACTTACATAATACTCTTTAAAAGAACTTTGAGAGGTGGAAAGTTTTTCCACCTCCTTTGCAAACTCTTCTTTGAGAGAAATTTTAGGTTTACTCACTACTCCTCGTCCTTCTCTTCTTGATTCTCTGGTTCATTGCCATATATTTTATCCACATCATCACTTATCATCTGAATATCATCCATAGCGTCTTCATAAATTTCTACTTTTTCACTATCTTCTTCAGCTTCATCAGCATCGTTCTGTGCATCTTTGAGACTCTCTTGAATCATCTGAGCTTTAAATGGCATACCGTGGTTGTATACAATCTCTCCACCATCTTTTCCTTGAGCAAATGTAACAGCGGTAGCCCCTAATAATAAAACAATTGCTAAGGCTTCAAGCATAAAGCTTTTAAGTTGGCACCCTACAAATTTGAGTAGTGCAATGACACTCATTGCAATAGCTAAATATAGACCTAATGTTTTATGCTCTAGGAGTTCATGCTGTCCACTCTCACTAAGATAATCATAAACCTCTGGACCAGCTTGACTTCCTGTGTACCATGCAACTATCATAGCAATTGCAGATACCACTGTTACACGTGAAGAGAGTTTAGACATAGCCTCATCTCTTTTTATTAGATATATGAGTCCAAATACTGCGGCTACTAATGGAAGTACCATCGCAAAGTGTACTGTTGCAGGGTGTAACATCATTTTATTTCCTTTTATTACTTTTTTATCACAAATTATATACTAGGATTTATAATGATTTTTAAAAGTATTATAATAATAATTTATCTTAAGTTATTTTTTATCTATAGCATCTTTAGCTGTTTTAATTGCACTACCAAGAGCAACTTTGGCGACACCCCATGCTTCCTTACCCATTCTAGCAGCTTCAACTGCTTTTGGTGATTTTAATGCTGTATCTGCTTTTTTGACTGCCTGTTTTGCAAAAGATGAGAATTTATTTTTCATAACCTCTGCTGTCTCTTTAGAAATATGCACCAACTCTTCTAAATCATATCGCATCTCTTTATTAATGTTTTCTAAAATAAGCTTTGTACTTTGTGAGCTTTGTGATGCTTGTGTCGATACAACTTGAGAAAAAAGAGTATCTGTCTGATTTAAATCCTCGATGATTGTGTCATAATCTTCAATCAGAATATGTTTCGCTTCAACAGGCATATAGGCCAATCTTGTTTTAAATCTATCAATAGAACGGATAAGTCCACTTCGCATACCTTTTAGAGTAGAAGCGAGTATCTCCTTAGCACGATTTGGAGTAGCTTCTGCTACATCAATTGCACAAATCAATATAGTAGAGAGAATTTTTCTAACTCTAATAGTATTAAGAGAACCTTCTTTTATGGCTTCAAAAGTTATATCTTTAATAACCTCTGTTATAGTTTGAGTAATGTCACCATCTTTATCTTTCTCTAATGCAGTAATTATTGCAGACTCTACCATCTCACTCAAAATATCATAAAGGTCTATAGACTGAAGCTTAATCTGATGGAGTTTCGAAAGAGCAGAATCTTGGGCACTAAAACTCCCTTCAAGAACATTAAATACACTATATTTCGACTCTTGAAGTTCAGCTTGTTTTTTTTCTAAGCTTCTCTTTATAGCCTCTTTTTCAAAAATGAGTTTTTCAACATCCGATTTGAGTTTTTGCGTTTCTAAATCTAAAATTGTTGTAGATAGAGTTTTGACTTGCTCTAATGTTAATTGATTCACATCAAACTTGTTTTTTGCAATTACTTCATCTAAGGCAGAAGTGACTCTTTTATCTATACTTTTAAATCTACGGTTGTACGACTCTTCTAACTCTTGTTGTAAAATTTCTAAATCCATAACTAACTCCTTAATTGTATTTTATAGAACCATCTTAATATTTTGATGCGCTTTGAGTGCCTCATATATAAAATTTCTGTCATCTTCATTATGCACGAGAAGTTCAAGATTTATACTCACATACTTCCCGCCTTTTGAGTTTTTTGAATGTGTAAGCGTGTGTTCTCTTTGAACTAAAACATCTCGGATAGCTTCTTCTAAAGCCTTTTTTTCACCGGCAATAAGCTTGTATGCCCATGAACAAGGGTACGTTAGCTCAAGTTTATCTTTTCTATCGTTTATAATCTCCATTTTTCCCTCCTGACTTCTCTTCTAGTTGTACATTATGAATAATCATGCCTTTATCTATCGCTTTTACCATATCATAAATGGTTAAAAGGCCTATACTTGTTCCTGTTAATGCTTCCATCTCGACACCTGTTTGACCCGTTAACTTTGCAGTTACAGTCAGTTTAAAGCCTGGAAGTTCTGGTAACTCATCTACATCACAATTTATGCCGCTAAGGTTTAAAGGGTGACACATCGGGATAAGAGTACTCGTCTGTTTTACGCCCATAATTGCAGCGATTACAGCAGTTTGAAGGACTGGACCTTTTTTATTGCTCTGACTTACGACATTATCGTATGCAGCTTGACTCATCTCTATAGTTCCACTTGCTACTGCCACACGCGTTGTTTGATTTTTATCAGATACATCAACCATTTTAGGTCTTTGATTATCATCTAAATGTGTCAATTCCATATTTTCTCTTTCACTATTTTTTCGTTTGAAGATATTATAGCAAAGAGCTATTAAATAAGTGTTAGTGCTTCTGTGTATTCGTGAGGATGATTTAAGTTTAAGAATGCTTTCTTATCACTAAAAGCTACATAATTCGTCTTTACACCTTTGAGTAGATGACCTAATTTATGGGTATCATCACTCAGCATTTGGATAAATTTATTTTCTAGTGAACGGTGATATACTCCGCACATAGGTTGGATTCCAAATGGCGTTTGCGCTATTGTCGCATCAGAGGAGTCTGTATCATTATCGAGTAATTTACTAATCTCTTGCTCACTTACAAATGGAGCATCAACACTTAGTACAAATATTTTCTCAGCATCAAGTTCTTGAAATACTGCAACAAATCCAGCAGTAGGAGCAAATATTTTATCTATTTCTACATCCTCTATAAACGCAGCATCAAAGTTAAATTTACTTCTATCTTTTGTAGATATGTATACATTGTTAAATATTTTATTTAATCGTGAGAATTGAAACTCCGTCAGAGTATCAAAAGAGGAAAAAGGAAGAAGAGATTTATCCTCTCCCATTCTAGAACTTTTGCCACCAGCGAAGATGACGCAAGGGATATCTATCATTTAATTTTTTGTCAACTCAGCTTCAATACGTCTGTTTTCTGCACGACCCTCAGCAGTCTTATTGTCTGCTACAGGGCTAGATTCACCTTTACCTTCAGATGAGAGCCTACTAGCAGAAACACCTTTTTCTAAAAGCATAGCTTTTACTGCGTTTGCTCTTTTTTCTGATAACTTCTGGTTGTACTTTTCGCTCCCTCTGCTATCTGTATATCCAACTATATTGCTGCTGTACGAACTATATTTAGTTAAGAAATCAGCATACTGTTGCACAATATCATAAGATGAAGGTGCTACTGCAGCAGAGTTGTTTTCAAAGTTGATTTTGAGTCTTATCTTTTGAGGACAACCGTCACTGTTTACCGCTTCACCAAGCGGCGTATTTGGACAGATATCTTGGTCGTTTAATACACCATCTTTATCTATGTCATCATCAATTTTACACCCATTTGCATCAACAAGTACATTTGCAGGAGTTGTTGGACACTTATCAATAGAGTTTAAAACACCATCTAAATCATCATCACCATCCATCACTACTGGAGTAGCCACTGCAACTGGTTCAGGTTCTGGAGTTGGTTTTGACTTCGTAGCTGTAGTCGGTGTAGCTTTTTGAGCCTTTTGCCCAAAAGCAATGTTTAAACCAGCTAAAAGAGCTAAGTTATTGTCAAATCTAGCATCGTTATACTTAAGCATATATATAGCTTCGAGTTTCAGAGCTATCATCTCATTAAAAGGAATCTTTGCACCTACACCAACATCAATAAATACGGAGTTACCTTCATTGCCTGTGAAAGACGTATAATCATCACTCATATTCTCATACCCTACACCAGCTTTGGCAAGTGGAATTATTGAGCCTAATTTATCATACTCATAGACACCATTTACAGCAACACGCCATACGTCAGTATCTTGGAGTCCAACTAGGTTATAGTCTGCCTTTGAGTAGAGAAGAGAGAGTTCAGGTTTTATGATAGAATCAAAGCCATTGTATTGAAACTCCCCACCAAATATAGCATAATCATCAAGATCAATGTTGCCCTCAGCAATATTATAACCCAAGAGAGGAGTTATTTCGTAGTTATAATCTTGTGCCGCTGCAACTATACCTAACAGCAATGCAGGTATTAAAAGAAGTTGTTTCATTTCGTATCCTTTATCTAGCATCTTTAAAAGATTATCATATATAACTTAGATATTTATAATATCTCTTTGCTACCTTGGATCTGTAATATATCCAGTGATAGCAGATATAGCAGCTACTGCAGAGTTTGCTAAATAGACTTTAGAACTTCTACTTCCCATACGACCAACAAAGTTACGATTTGTTGTAGAGACTGCAACCTCTTCATCACCAAGAATTCCCATATATCCACCAAGACAAGCGCCACAAGTTGGGTTAGAAACAACCCCACCAGCATCGATAATTATATCCATATAGCCTAATCTGTAAGCCTCTTTAAGAATTTTTTGAGTTCCAGGTGTTACGATTAAACGTACATCCTCATGAACTCTTTTGCCTTTTAAAATCTCAGCAGCAGTTTTTAAGTCACCCAAACGCCCATTAGTACAAGAGCCAATAAAAGCTTGGTCGATTTTAATTTTATCAGCTACTGCTTGTGTGATTGAATGACCATTTGATGGCAAGAAAGGATAGGCGATAACCGGCTCTAATTCTGCAACATTAATATCTAAAACCATATCATACTTAGCATCTTCATCAGAGTAGTGAATACGAGGTTCACGTGCTAAATCTTTATCTGCTAAAAACTCTTTTGTTATGTCATCATATGCAACGATTCCACTCTTTGCGCCCGCTTCGATAGCCATGTTACACATAGAAAATCTGTCGTCCATATTTAAGTGAGGGATTGTACTTCCTGTAAACTCTAAAGTTTTATAAAGAGCGCCATCAACACCAATCATACGAATAATTTCAAGAATAATATCCTTACCTGTTGTATGACGTCCTGGTTTACCGCTAAGATTTACTTGAATAGACTCAGGTACTTTAAACCAGTTACCCCCACTAATCATTGCAAATGCAAGGTCAGTTGAGCCCATACCAGTTGAGAAAGCACCCAATGCGCCATGTGTACATGTATGCGAGTCAGCACCAATAATTACATCGCCAGGTACAACAAGACCTTTTTCTGGTAAAAGTGCATGCTCAATTCCCATATCTTTTTCATCAAAAAAGTTTTTGAGATTATGTTTTTTTGCAAAATCACGAGAAATCTTGGCCTGGTTTGCAGACGCAATGTCTTTTGCAGGGATAAAGTGATCAAGAACAATAGAGAAACCGTCTGGATTTGCAAGTTTCTCTGCACCACTTAGATTAAATGCAGAGATAGAAATAGGGGTTGTAATGTCATTCCCAATAACCATATCGATGTCTGAGCGAATTATTTCACCAGCAAATACTTCATGTCCAACATGCTGTGAGAATATTTTTTCTGTTATAGTTTGTCCCATAATGAACCTTTTAAAGAGTAATAATTTCGCGATTATATCATTTAAGATATAAAATTATTGTGAAACTAAGTTCTGTGACGTTTTTCTACAACTCAAACTTAAACAATTGCGCTACAATTATCCAAATGATAATAATGGCTTTAAATGATATATAATATTTTTTCCCCGTCCAGAGAGTTAGAGACAATTGTTAAACAGTATGTAGTGATTAATTCACTAGATGGAATAGATAGTTTACTCTTTCTACCAAATGGGTGTAACTTTATAGTTTTCAACAGAGGATTTGAGGGTTACACTAAGCTATACAATGAAGATATCAAGTTTCCAATTCCTAAAAACTATTCAATAAGTGCTAAGTCTAATAAGGTTAATAGATTTGTTATAAGTGAACAAAACAATACTATAAATGTCGAGTTTCCAATCATCTTAGTAGAACTGACACCTATAGGTTTTTATAAACTTTTTAAAGCAGAAGCATCAGACCTAAACAATGGCTACAAGGAGCTAGAATCAGAGATAGTAGAGGAGTATTTTAAAGAACTCTATGCACATGAGACTATAAGTAGAGAGCTTGAGTATTTAAACAAGAGACTCTATACCCTCTTTGAATCACAAGACAATGTTCATATACCAATTCAAGACGTTATTGATGAAATCATAAATAATTATCATTATGAAGTAACGGTGGAGAGCCTCATACAAGAGTTTAACTGTAGTAGAAGTACTATGGAGCGTGATTTTAAAAAATTTATTGGGCTGACTCCAAAAAATTTCATCTTTATATCAAAATTTTGCAAAACAGTCCTTGCCTATGTCGATGATGACTATACTTTTACTGAACTTGGATATCTCTATAGTGATTACTCCTATATGAATGCTGTTTTTAAAAAATTTCTAGGGGTCAGTCCAAGTGTCATCCTTAATGAAGTGAGAAATAACAATATACAGATACACCAGATGAAGAAGATAGATGCTTAGCAAAAGAGAAAAAAAAGAGTTAACTTTTAAAGCTATTACTATAATTTTATCAACGATTTTTCTTCTCTCTTTGATACGAGCTTTAATTTTTGATGGCGATTTCTTTGATCTTATCAATATATGTACACTCTTTATTCAAGAGTTCTCTGTCTCTCTCTTGTCTGCATTATTTGTACTCTCTGTTTTATATATATTTACAAATAAAGAAATTTATAGTTTTAATAATAAAGCAATGACCTTTGCTTTTACAGACGCCTTGACAGGTCTCTATAACCGTCATTATCTCAATGATTTTTTAACAAAATCCTCTTCCATGCGTAAAGATGATGCAAACTATGCTGTTTTATTTATAGATATAGATAATTTTAAATTAGTCAATGATTCTCTAGGGCATATGGCTGGTGATTGTATTTTGAAAACGCTTGCATTAAAATTAAAATCATTAACGCGTCCAAAAGATATTCTTTGCCGATATGGCGGTGAAGAGTTTATCATTATATTTAATGATATACCTAAAGAGAAGGCACTAGAAAAAGCAGAGGAGACTAGAGTTTGTGTTGAGAATATGCTTTTTGATTGTGAGCAAAAGAGTATTACTATATCTATTGGTCTGAATTTTGGCAATAACGAAAGCAATATAGACGAAAGTATTCAAGAAGCGGATAAAGCTCTCTATATGGCCAAAAATGCAGGAAGAAACTGCGTAAGAGTCTTTAATTCATAGATTCAAAATTACATTTCATACTTTAAAGCTTTTTTTATAAACTCGGTTGAACAGAAGAACATTGCTATAAATATAGGATTAAGAACTACATTATCATCTTCTACAGTTTCAAAAACCTTAAAACTAAATCCACCACCATCATTTGGATTTTGTGGTGTTACTATAAATTCTAAAGGAGTGAGAGTTCTTACCATATTTAAAATTTTTTTCTTTGTTTTCACACTTTCATTATTTAAAATATTAAAATCTGGCTCTTCTGAACTTCTGTGAGAAACTAAAATAGCTTCTAGCACTTCTATTTTGTCTTTAAAAACGACTTTGTTCCACTTAATAATTGTATTATTTGATGCCACTTGACACTCTTTATACATTAAAGCATTTGGTTTTTTCATCTTCATAGACTCTATTAGAGCCAATAAAAAATTCGCTCCTCCAACATTCTCAGCTGCTTTTTTCATGAAAAGATGTATCATTGTTTTTGAGTCTTCACTCCGTTTATTAAAGTTACACATGTTACTCTACCTTTGTATGAGGTTTATATAAACGCAATTATACCCTTTTTGAATACTTCCTCCATTCTTAAGTCAAATATCAAACGATTTTCTCTTAAGCGTAAGCTAATAACAAAGGTATTATGATGTCATTACTAAAAGAGGACAAAAATTGTCTTATTTAAAAAGAATGAATATCATTCTTAAAATTAAGAGGTATAATATGCAAGTTTATTTAGATAACAATGCTACTACAATGTGTGACCCACAAGTAGTAGAAGCTATGCAACCATTCTTCAGTGAGATGTATGGTAATCCTAACTCATTACATAAGTTTGGTACAGCAGCACACCCTGCACTAGCACGTGCTATAGATCAGGTTTACAACGGACTCAACGCGAGTGATAAAGATGATATAGTATTCACTTCATGTGCTACTGAGTCAAACAACTGGGTTTTAAAATCTGTCTATCTTGACCACATAGTAAATGGTGATAAAAATCATATTGTTACCACTGAAGTTGAACATCCATCTATTCTTTCTACTTGTAAATGGCTTGAAGATGAGGGTGTTAAAGTTACCTACCTTCCTGTTAATGAGCAAGGAGTAGTAGAGGCGCACACAGTTAAAAGTTTCATCACGGAAAAGACAGCTCTCGTTTCTATAATGTGGGCTTCAAATGAGACTGGTATGATTAATCCAATTACAGAAATTGGTGAAATATGTAAAGATAAAGGTGTTCTTTTTCACTCTGATGGTGTGCAAGCTGTTGGAAAAATACCTGTAGACCTCCAAGCAGTTCATATGGATTTTATGTCATTTTCAGCACATAAATTTCATGGGCCAAAAGGTATAGGTGCTTTATATATTAAAAACTCTCAAGCACTAACTCCCCTGCTTCATGGTGGTGAGCATATGGGTGGACGCCGTTCAGGTACTCTCAATGTTCCTTATATTGTTGGTATGGGCAAAGCTGTTGAGCTTGCTACTACAAACATAGAAGAGACAATGGCAAAAATTAGAGCTAAGCGTGACCACTTAGAAGATGAAATAATGAAACTAGATGACACTTTTATTGTTGGAGACAGAGATAACCGTACACCAAACACAATCCTTATATCTATTAAAGGCGTTGAGGGGGAAGGTATGCTTTGGGATCTTAATAACGGTCAAATTGGTGCATCGACTGGTTCAGCTTGTGCATCTGCAGATCTTGAAGCAAATACAGTTATGCTAGCAATAGGTGCAGACAATGAGTTAGCCCATACTGGTATAAGATTGAGTCTTTCTCGTTTTACAACTGATGCAGAAGTTGACTATGCGATAGCACATTTTAAAGATGCAGTTACACGCTTACGTGCTATTTCTAGTTCATTTGCTAAACAGCAACCAACAAAGGGTGGAGAGGTTCAAGAATGCGAACTTCACCATCATTAACAAATTAATGATGGCGCCGCTAAGGCGACTAAAGCTTGAGATTTTAAATCTCAGAACAATGGATTTCCTGTCGAAGGAAACCTAGTGTTAACGTAAGTAGCGGAATTACTTCCGATACTGTGATAAATAATAGGGAAAAGGTTCCCTTGAATTTTATAAAATAAAATATAAGGAAAATATTATGGCAAAAGCAGATATGTTAGGCGAATCTCTATGGGATGCTTACTCAAATAAAGTTACGACATTAATGAACAACCCTCAACATCAAGGTGAAATCTTTGAAGGTGAGGCTGAAAAACGTGGTAACAAACTCATTGTTGCCGATTTTGGTGCAGAGTCTTGTGGCGATGCAGTACGTCTTTACTGGGAGATTGATCCTAAAGAAGATAGAATTGTAAACTCGAAGTTTAAATCTTTTGGTTGTGGTACAGCTATCGCATCTTCTGATGTAATGACTGAACTCTGTATAGGGAAGACTGTTGAAGAAGCTGTAAAAATTACAAATATAGACGTTGAGCTTGCTCTTCGTGATGATCCTGAAACACCAGCTGTTCCACCGCAAAAAATGCACTGTTCTGTTATGGCCTATGATGTTATTAAAAAAGCTGCAGGACTTTACATGGGTGTTGATGCTGAGAGTTTTGAGACTGAAATCATCGTTTGTGAATGTGCTCGTGTTAGTATGGGTACACTTAAAGAGGTTATCAGACTCAATGACCTTACAACAATTGAAGAGATTACAGACTACACCAAAGCGGGTGGCTTCTGTAAATCATGTATCAAACCTGGTGGACATGAAGCTATGGATTACTACCTAGTAGACATCTTAGCGGACACGAGAAAAGAGATGGATGAAGAGAAGATGAAAGCTGCAGCAGATGCTTCAACTAGCGGTGAAGTCAACTTCGAAGATATGACATTAGTACAACAGATCAAAGCTGTTGATGCAATTATTGATGAAAATGTGCGTCAATTTCTTATTATGGATGGTGGTGATATGGAGATTATTGATATCAAAAAAAGTGATGAGTATATAGATATATATATCCGTTACCTAGGTGCTTGTAACGGCTGTGCATCAAGTTCAACTGGTACACTCTATGCAATTGAATCAACTCTTAAAGAGAAACTCTCTAGTAACATCCGCGTTTTACCAATTTAATTTATTTGCAGGGATTCCCTGCATTTAACTCCCTACTTTATAAACTTTTGTTAAAATATTTTCCATGTATGAAAAACTATATTCAGATATCACCGACTCACTAGTCGAAAATGGCTATATAATAATTGAAAATGCATTAGAGCATGAGTTATCCTCACAACTCTTAAACTCCGCAAAAAAAGAAACAAACTTTAAAAGAGCTGGAATATCTGCTGCAGGGGACTTACATCTTGATAATCAAAGACGCAGAGATAGGATACAATGGCTGGATGAAGATGGAGAAGCTCAAAGTGATTTTTTAGCGTTTGCAAATGGTCTTAAAGAGTATCTTAACCGCTCCCTCTATTTAGGACTTAGCTATTACGAATCTCATTTTGCTATCTATGGCAAAGGCGACTACTATGAGACACATCTAGATTCATTTCAAAACTTTAAAAACCGTGTAGTGACTACTGTTTATTATCTTAATGATGAGTGGAGTGAAAGAGATGGTGGAGCACTGATAGTTTATAATGAAAAAAATGAAAAAATTGCTACAGTAATGCCAAATGCTAATACCTTAGTAGTTTTTATGAGTGAAAAATTTCCGCATGAAGTTTTAAGTGCCAATAAAAAACGTTACTCAATTGCTGGATGGTTTCGTGTAGATAAGATTTGATGGAGGTAGCACTCTAGAATTGAACTAAAGGATCATAGCTTTGCAAACTATTGCCTTAACACTTGGCTATGCTACCATATATTATTTTTTAGAAAGTAAATTCCAAGACCCTTAAGGGTCTTAAAACTTATTTTGCTAATGCTGCTTTTGAAGCTTCAACAACTGCACTAAATGCTGCTGCATCATTCATCGCCATATCAGCAAGAATTTTACGATCAAGCTCGATGCCAGATTTGTGAACACCATTCATAAAAGTTGAATAGTTCATTCCATTTAAGCGAGCCGCTGCATTGATACGGATAATCCATAGTTTACGGAACTCACGTTTTTTCTGCTTACGGTCACGGAATGCGTACATCAATGAACGTTCAATTTGCTCTTTGGCTTTACGGAAGTGTTTACGACGACCGCTATAAAAACCTTTCGCTAATTTTAATATCTTTTTGTGTCTTCTTCTACGAACAACACCTGTTTTTACTCTTGGCATTTCTTTCCTTTTTCTTTACCCAGACATTCTTCATGTTCAAGGTGCCATATTCTTGTATGGTCTTGCCCAATTATTTAAAATTGGAGATTTACAATATAACTAATACTAGTTAATCATAGCCTTGATATTTGCAGCATCTGCGTCAGAAACAACAGCTGGGCTGTTTTGGTCACGACGAGTTGCAGCATCTTGTTTAGTTAAAATATGACTTCTAAACGCTTTACCACGTTTAATTTGACCATTTTTCTTAACCTTAAAACGCTTTACAGCGCCTTTTACCGATTTCATTTTTGGCATCGATGGCTCCTTTGTAAAATTCTCTTTAAAGTCAGCTAGAAACTTTGAGAATGGGATTATACCCAAAAATTGCTAAATTTTGCTACAATACTTTTATGAATTCAATTAAACATATAGAAAATGCTCTTAAAGAACTCGATGAAGAGGTTGAGAAATTACTTTTAGATTGGAGTATTCCACTCAATGAAAAAGACAATATCATGCTTCCGATTCTCCAACAAAAAAAAGTTTTACAACAGACCTTAGAAGATTTAACATACTTAAAAGAGAATCCACCAACACCAAATCAACCCTGCGGTATCTCTAAATACAGAGACTAAAACAAAGTACCAACTATGCAATGGCTATTTTAGGCTTCATTTAATACTTTAACTTTAAGAAGGATATCATCCTCCTTTGTAAAATCGACATGTATTAAATAGTTTTCTAAAACACTGTTTTCTTCTTTTTTTATACTTTTATAGACTCTAAATCCATCTATATCACCTAAATAATCAACTATAAAATCACTATCAGCCATTAAAGGGTACTCTAAAAAAGGTTTGAGTGATTCGAGCCTATAGAGCTTCTTCTCTTTGACTATATAAGCGATATAGGGATAAAAACGTTTATGTAAAGAGTTTGCACTCTGCATAAAAACCACATCCTCATCTTTCTCTTGATTGAGTATTTCTACTGACCCATTCAATGCTAAAGAGAAATCTAAAAACAGTACTTGTTTTTTTAGTAGTTCCTCTTTTATTATCTCTGCTTGTTTCTCATAAAAAGAGTTTGAACGATTGAGTGCAGCATAACTCTGATATAAAAAAAGCATAATTATAGAGAGAATAACTACTGAAATCATCATCTCTATAAGTGTAAATCCTTTTCTCATTGCTGTTGTATCCTAAGCATAAACACAGAAGCATCCTCTACTTTAAAAATAGTTTTACCAATCTCAAATACCATATTTGAGTTGGCTTGCTCTTCTCTGCTCTCTTCAACTGATTCACTCTCATTATCAGACTCAGAATCAAGTTGAAATTCAGCCATATCTATACTATCTAATTCTTGGTAGAGTATTTTTAGCTTTACGCTCTTAAGCTCTCGTCTTAACTCACTCTCCATATCAAACTCTTCTACTAAATCATAGAGTGTAGTCTCTTTATCCTCAAAACCATATTCACTTGGTGAAACCAAAAATGATAAGTATTGCGTGTTTTTGCTTTTAGCATTTAATGTAGAAAATATATGAGAATTGTTTGCAAAGAGCTGTATAAGTGCCATAATGACAACTGAGATGATAACAACCGCTACCATCACTTCTATAAGAGTAAACGCCTTACGCATGTCCTAAACCGATACGTATAGCCTCATCAAGTGAAGTCTTGCCCTCAAGCAACATAATTTTTAACTGCTTAGAGATTGTCTTTAGTCCCTCTGATTCAAGTGCTGTCTTAATCGTATGCTCATCTGTTGTAGTTTTAAGCAGGTCCCTAACCATATCATCCATCACTAAAAGTTCCCCAATTGAGCTACGACCTATGTAGCCACTGTAATTACAATTTTTACACCCGCATGCTTTGTAGATTGTTGCATCTTTAGGAATATTATAATCCTCTAAGAAACTTTCAGCAATTACATCTTCTTCTCTACAGTGAAAACATAAAACTCTCACCAGTCTTTGTGCAAGTATCCCTAAAAGTGAAGATGAGATTAAAAATGGCTCTATTCCCATATCTGCAAGTCTTGAAATAGTTGCAGCTGCTGAGTTGGTGTGAAGCGTTGAGAATACTAGGTGCCCAGTTAGAGCAGCCCTAGTAGCTATGCTTGCAGTCTCCTCATCACGAATCTCACCAATCATAATAACATCAGGATCTTGACGCAATATAGAACGCAGGGCAGCAGCGAAAGTAAGCCCAACTTTCTCATTTACCTGTATTTGGGCAATATTATCTGATTTATACTCAACAGGATCTTCAACTGTAATAAGATTTTTTTCAGGCTCTTCAACCTCTCTTAAAAATGAGTGCAGTGAAGTTGTTTTACCACTTCCAGTAGGACCTGTTACTAAGATAATTCCATGGGATGAGCGCAGTAGTTTTTTAACATCTTCTATAAGGGATTCATTGAATCCTAACTCATATATTTCTGGTATTTGTGAACTCTGCATGAGAAGTCTCATAACGACTCTCTCACCATAAAAAGTAGGGAGTATTGAGACACGTATATCTAATGTTTCTCCCGCTATTTTAATCTGAGTTCGTCCATCTTGGGGTATACGTTTTTCTGAAATATCTAAGTTAGAGATGACTTTTATACGACTGACAATAAGGTTGACAACTTTCTTATCTAAATCAGCATTTTTAATAAGCATCCCATCAATTCTAAAACGTACTTCACCACGCTTCTCTTGGACTTCAATGTGAATATCTGAAGCTCTCTTTTTTATCGCTTGATAAAAAAGAGCATTCACAAACTTAATAATTGGAGCTGACTCTTCACTTGTTAAGATATCCGATGATGTTCTTAAAAAATCTGTTAAAGAGAGTTCCTCTTCATCTACTTCCTCATTGGAGTCTTCTTGCATAGTCTCTAATGTTTTATCTGTACGTAGTTCTAAAAAACGGTTAAAGAGTCTATCAAAAGAGTCTTCATCAAGCATATGAAGAGGAAACTTTGTTGGTAATTTTGTATAATAATTAGTAGCTTCTACTAAATACCTCTCGCACATAAAAGCGCACACTTCCTCTTTATATGTACTAAAAAGAAGATAATTTTTAACACTTACATCCGTCTCTAGTTCAGCTGGCTCATAAACATCTAACTTTAAGTCGTGAATGGGCTCCAGGTTTAACATTTTAGTTACTCTCTGGCTTATCTGTAATTCTTTGAAAAGCCTCTTTATTATAATCAACCTGTATTTTAGAAAGTACTCCTAACTCTTTTTGTAACTGTGAAAGCTTTGCACTTTTTTCTATGACATATGGAGTAAGAATAACCACAAGATTATCCTCTTGGTCTGTTGTACTCGTAGATGCAAACAACCACTCACCTAAATATGGTATAGAGCCTAAAAGTGGTACTTTACTCACAGAATCAATCTCGTACGTTTTAACAAGACCCCCTATAATAATACTCTCACCATGACGTAAAATTGCCTGTGTCTTTACCTCTTGTTTTGAAGTCACAGGCTGTCCCATTTCATTGTTACTTCCATCATCCAACACATTTTCAAGTACAGCTTCCACATCCAAGGTAACCTTATCTACAGAAGAGACACGAGGTTTTATTTTCAGTGTCAACCCAACATCTTCACGTTTATAACTGTTTGTAATTCCTGAAACAGCATTTGATGTTGAGCCAGAAGAGACTGAAATAGTTTTACCTACATATATAGATGACTCTTTATTGTTCACACATAGTATTGATGGGTTTGAAATAGATTTTGATGCTCCATTTGTTTCTAAAAAGTCTATGGTTGCTCCTAAAGCAAGGGCAGCTCCTGCCCCAGAACCAATACTTCCCAGTGCATCTAATACTGCTGTAGAGGCTGTTGAAGTTAATGTTTCACTCCCAAAGTTAGCACTCATTGCATACAACCCTGATGCAGAGACATCACCTGCGGCAAAACCATACTTCACACCTATGTTTGAAGCATCATTTTTATTTATTTCTACAATTCTCGCTTGTACATAAACTTGATATTTTTCTTTATCTAATTCATCTACTATGCTCTTGATTCCTTTAATTACTATCGGTCCCCCAATCGCAATTATTGAGTTTATCTCTTCACTTGCAGATACATTTGGTTTCATCGCTGGATCTTTAAAGACTTGTTTGGATATTATCTCTGTTAAACTCGTTAAAACAGCTTTTGCATCAGAGTTTTTAAGCTCAAAAATATGAACATTTTTACTAATGCTAGATTCAATATCTAACCTTGCAACTAACTCCTCAATCTTTTTAACATTTGCTTTATTACCAACAACTATAACACCGTTAATATTATCATCTAAAACAATTTTAACAGCTTGAGAGGCAACCTTTTCGTTAAAAAGGGATTTTGTTATATCCAATAATCTTGTCTGGAGTTTTTTTACATCTGTATTCTTAATTGGTATTATTTTAACGATTGCTTCATTATTCGTATCTATATCTCTTATGACTTTTTTGATTGTTTCAATGTTTTTAGGATAATCCGTTATTAAGATGACATTACTCTCTTTCATAGTCATTAGTTTGGCAGTTTTAGAGATAAGATAACGAATTTTTGCAGCTACTACATCAACATTTTCACCTTTGACAGTGACAGCCTGTGTTACCATTAAAGAGCCATAGAGTCTTTTCCCTTGGTTGACAACTTTAGCGTTATGCTTGGCAGCTTCAGTGGATCGAACGATTTCATACAATGAACCATTTTGTATAAGCGTAAAGCCTTTAGACTCTAGTACTGAGACTAAGATACCAATGAGCTCATCATCATATATAGGTGATGTACTTACAAAATCTACTGTACCATTTACCTTGTGGTTGATAAGTATATTTTTCTTGGTTATCTTTGATATTAGCTTGATAAAATCTTTAATCTCTAGGTTTGAAAAGTTAACATTTACCTGCTGACGAGTATATTTTTTAGCTTTGGGCTTAGGGGCAGGTTTTGCTTTTACTTTTGCTTTTGGCTTTACTATCTTTTGTGCTTTGGCTTGCGTTTTTACTTTCTCTTTCTTCCCTTTTAAGAGAATCTGTTTCTCTATCTCTTGCGCATCAAGTTTATGTAAAAATGCCCCAGGATTACTTTTTCTAATCTCCAACAAGGTGGAATTTGCTGCTGTAAAATCAGAAAAATGCTCTACTATAACCATAAAATATTTTTGAGATTGACGCGTAACAAAATTTAATTTATGCTCCTTTTTCAGATTCATAATTTTATCTTGATTTTTGAGTGCATTTGTAAGGTTTTCTAAACCTCTATTTGCATTTTTTTGATTACTATAACTCCCCACAATTATTTTATAATAATCAGCTGCGCTTCCTGCAGAAGCCAATAAAGAGACTAAGGCCACTATTTTTAAAAATTGTTTCATACTCTTAACGTATCTCATATACTAATTCCTTCTCTTGATTGTTTCTCATTACTACTATTTGAATCGTATCTAAAGTACTTATTTTACTATAAATATCCATAACACTCTTATAAGACTTTAGTTCAATATTATTTGCTTTTATAATTATATCACCCTTTTTAAGACCTAAGTCTGCCATTTTTGAGTTTTTAGCAATTCTAGTCACTTTAAAACCTTCTATTGCTTGCCCATTTTTAATCTCTTGAATAGCTATATCTTTCCATATCTGTTTAGGATTTTTTTCATAAAAAGAGATATCAGATTTTTGAACACTTTTTGGCTCACTACTATCTTCTTCGCTACTTGCTTTTGTAACTAAGCCCTTACTTTTTACTTTCTCCAACTCTAATATATACTCTTTAGAATTTTTTGTAAACATTGCACTCGTTACAGCAATAGATTTTAAAGTAAATCCAGAAAAAACTTCGCCAACTTCAACAATCGATGTTGCTTTTTGAGATGACTTGAGTGCAACAATTACAAACCCACTATCATTTTTTCCATAGAGACCTTTTAAAATCATATTTGTTATGCTTACACTCTTGGAAGTAGGTGATGCTGTTCTAGATTCTTGTCTAGAGTTTTGAATCATATTTTTAAAATCAACTCTTTGATACTTTGGTTGATAACTCTTTGTCTGTGCCAACTCTACTCCATCACTCGGTAGATATGCCCAAATAGCTAAAGAGATAGCCTTTGCGACAAGCAAGAGTATCAGTAATTTTGTAAAAATCAATAAAACCAAGGAGTTAGAAAGCTTTATCATAACTATACCCTCCATCCTCAGATTTTTTGAGTTGTCTCATACTGTTTTTATACTCTTTTTTCATTTTATCGGATGGCTCTATCTCAATATGAAGAGTCCTATCTAAAAGATTAAACGCAGCACCTGCCTCTCCAAACTCACCAACTCCATAAGCTTTAATTTTTAAGGGATTCAGAAGAGAGTATGCAACACTTAATTCATCTATCTTTAGAGGTATAAAAGAGGCAGCGAAATTTGAAAGAGTAATATCATTCAGAGTTATAGAGTTGTAAAAAACAAAGATTTTCATATTCACTGTTTTTGCACTAGCACTCTTAATCGACTTTACAAACAAGTCTGCATTCTCTAAATTCAGAGTAAATCCACTATCTTGTACCTCTTCATTAGAGATGATTACATCATAAGTTTTTAACTCTTTTTCTACAAAATAGTAGATACTCTGCTTGGGTGTAAAATACATGAGCGAAAGAATAAAAAATAGAGGATATCCAAATAACAGTATGACTCTTTTTACCATGCTATCTCCATCTCAAAACTCACACTGTTTTCTGATAACTTTTTAACTTTAAAAGCAGTAATGTTATAGGCCCTGTTTAAAATTTTACCCATTAACACGTTTAGTGTGTTTTTATCTATACTCTCTACACTAAGAGAGATAGAGGCTTTTTTTACCTTCTGCACTATACCTGCTGATCTTAATTGAGAAAGCATCAGAATTTTTTTCAGAGATTGTTTCACCTCTTTTTTGTTACCATAGGCACTTTTAAGCCCAACGATTTTTGATGCCATCTTCTCTGTCTGTTTATATTCACTCTCAACTATAGTAAGCTTACTTTTTGAAGAGCCCAAACTTATAACCGAAATGAGTAAAATAACCATCAGTGCAATAGCTACATGAATTGGATTTATACGATTCATAATTCCATCTCCAAATGCCAAGTCTCATTTTTACTTCTAGCTTTAAACTTAAATTTACTGCTCTTTAACTTTTTGGTTATCCCTGCAATACTCTGCTGTGAAAGCAGGTTAAAATCAGCGCTAAACACCTTGTTTTTAAAACCCATCTTCACCAAACTCTCTGAGGGCTTCAACTTAAAAGATAAAACCATTGCAATATAAGCTCTCAAAGTAGCCTGCCTAGTATCTACCTTCTCATACTTTTTCAGTGTCGCTTCATTTTGAAACATAGTCGCTTGGAGTTTAGACTTTGTAAAAAGCTCTTCTTTTAAGTTTGTAAGTTCATCTACTTTTGCACTTGTAATAAAATACTCTGTTAATACTAAAATAATCAAAGCAATTACAACTGCTCCTATTTTATAAAGGCTACTATTGTCCACAATATGTCCAAACTGTGCAAGAGCTATGGAGTGACTCGATAAGCTTAACTCATCTAAATTCAACTCTCCACTCTCTTCAACCCAACAACATGGTAGCAACACGACTATCTCATCTCTGACATAAATGCTTTGCGTTTCATTAATTTTAAAGGCACCCTTCATAAAAAAGAGTTCACTCTGTGCAAAGTAAACAGAAGCAACATCTGAAAAAGCTATACCCTTCTCTTTAAGCGTATCTATAATAACCTTATCATCGTAGGCAAAAGCAAAAAAATCATCACCTTTTTTATAAACACTGTAACTGTAGTGACCTTGTGGAAGAGAGTCTTCAAAGATAGAAGGTAGCAGTTTTTTAGCATCTCTAGTATACTTTACAGGAAGAGATAGTTTTTTAACCCAGTAGAGGGATGGAGAGAGTATTATATTTATTTTTTCATCAATTACTTTAACTGCAGGGGAGTTTGGATCTAAAAATAGTGCTTTATGTTTTTGATCAAACATCGCTTTGTATTTTTGATTAAATTTCGTAAACAAAATTACTCCCCTTTTTTTCTTTCATATCATACTCAAAGTGTATGTTTGCATCCATAGAACCTTGAGAGACATTTACACTCACATACAGATATGGCTCATAATAGCTTATATCAAAGCTATTTAAGGCTTCCGTTTCTTCTTCACTCAAGCCTAAGTCTTGCAGCGTTGCATAGCTTCCTGCACCTGAACTTAGCTCTTCAGCTCTCCCCTCATCACAGCCAATTAACAGACGCCAAGTCTCTGCGTTGGCATAGTTTACATCTATCAGAGAATCTCGTTCTTTTGAGTAGTAAAACAACTTATCAAAATCAATCTTACTTAAACTATTCTCATTATAAGATTTTGCATAAAAATCATTTATCTCTGCTAAATGTTTTTTTGAAGCTATATAGTCCCTAAAAAGATATGGCTTTTCATCAAATATAGCGCTATTATACGACATATCTTCTTTAATTCTGCTCATACTGTCTACAAGCATATTAATGTAATCCCCATTGACATTATAATAGTTAGTAAGATACCCTTCTAACGCTTGTGCTCTATTTATATTCACTGTGCCGTTATTATCCACAAGCGTGTTTACATTTAACATTGCTCTAGCACTCTTTAACTCTATGATAACTTTAATCCCACTGCTCTCAAATGGTATGAAAGAGGCTTCTGATAAAAGTGCAAAGAGTGCATCCTTAGAATTTTCCTGAACAATGGCATCTAAATCGGCAGACCGCTTAAGAATGTTTAGGACATCATCAAGGACTACTCTTGTTTGCAAGATAAAACTATCATTTTGCACTTTGCTTGTTGCTTTATTTAGATACTTTAAGGAGAAGCCTAAAACCGCACTAATAGCGATAATAAAAAAAAGGGTTATCATTAAAGCGATAGCATTACGTTGATTCATAACTTAGTTTATACTCATAGAAAATATTGGTAGAAGCATAGCAGCAACTATAAACCCTATACTACCACCTACAAAAAGCATTAAAGCAGGTTCAAGAAGTGTAAGGAGTGTGCTGATTTTATCGCGGTTCTCTTCAAAATACAACTCAGATATATTTGTTAAAACATTCTCTACCTGAGAGGTCTCTTCTCCCAGTGCTATAGACTGAATAAAGGCGTGATCAATCTCTGTTTTTGAATCATTGAGAGCATTTGAGAGTAGTTTTCCCTCAACAACTTTTTTTGAAGCAGCAACAAAAAGCTCTTTTATAACCAAATTGTTTAAGATATTTGCGCTGAGATTGACAGTCTGAACAAAAGGAACACCAGAACGTGTTAAGAGTGAAGCGATATAAGCAAATCTTGCCAACTCACTTTTTTGTGAGATAGTCCCAAATAGAGGAAGTTTGAGTACAAACTTATGCACTGCATATGCAAAAGCATAACTTCTCTTCATAAGAAATATAAATGCAACTACAAATCCAGCTATGAGTGCTAGTATAGTTTTGAAATTATTGCTAAAGAAATCACCCATAGCTATAACAACTTTTGTAGGAGTTGGTAGCTCTTGTCCCGTACTCTCAAAAATTCCAGTTATCTGCGGTACTACAAAGGTAAGCATGAATGCAATCATCACAAGAGAGATTACAATCATAAAAGTAGGATAAGCAAAAGCACCTTTTATCTCTCTGTTAATTTTATCTTGCTCTTTTAAAAAACGTGAGAGTTCCATAAGTACTTCATCTAAAATACCTCCACTCTCACTCACTCTAATCGACTGTTTAAAAAATGGTGGCAACTCTACAACACTCTGCGTTTCAAGAGCTGTATAAAAATCTTTCCCTTCATCTAAGTGTGTACTCACAGTAGTTAAGAAGAGTTTCATCTTTTTGTTCTTCTCGTAATGAGACTGAACTATCTTCAGAGCAGAAACTATGGTAATACCAGAGCGAATATACATTGAAAGTTCACGAGAGAGTGAAGAGAGTTCTTTTGCTGGAATCTTATATGTTGTGCTAAAGTCAAAGTTTTCAAATAGAGATGGGCTATCTTCACTTATGCTCTTATAGATAATTTTTTTTGATTTGAGTTTCTGCTTTGCCTCTTCTAAAGAGATAGCTTCTAATTTATCGCTAACTTTTTGGCCACTAGCATCGATACCTTTAAACTTAAAAATCATCTTCTAACTTCTTCTATGAGTCTCTCTTTGTACTCTATAGCCTCTTCCATACTCTCATACTTCTTTGTAGTTTCAAAGTAATTAGTAAAATCATAAATTTTACCCTTAAACTCTACTAACACTTGGTCACCTACCCCTTTGTAATCAACACTATATGAAAAACAGACATTCTCTTGCACATCATCTGCATTAAAATAGACCTCTTTCATAATCTCACGAACACCTGTTAGGTACTCATACCTATAGAGAGCAACGCTCTCATCTAAGAAATCGTCCAAAACTGCTTTTTTTTCACCATCTACTAAAATATCGCAACTAGAACAGTCATCTAAACACAAAATCTTTGCACTTTTTTTAGCTTTTAAACCAACTAAATACTCTTTAAGAGTGCTTAAACTCACACTCGAGCTCTCTTCACCTACATGCTTAAAGCTATTGATTGAGAGGGTATAAATTACTCCCATTATCACTATAACTATCATAAGTTCTATAAGTGAAAAAGCTTTTTTTTTCAAACTTTACTTACACTCACTCATTTTAATATCAGCAGCTTCATCTTTACCGCCCTCTTTTTTGTCTGCACCCAAAGAGATGAGTTCTATGCTTCCCTCATCATTAATATAGATGAATTTTCTACCCCATGAATCTTTTGGAATTTTTCCATCTTTAAAGTAAGCACTTGCAGAATAGCTTGGATACATCTCTTCATCAGGATTTTTCACTAAAGCCTCTAAGCCCTCAGAAGTTGATGGATAAACACTGTTGTCTATCTTAAACATATCAAGTGAACTGTTATAAATGCTCTTCATCTGTACACAAACAAGCTTTTTCTTAGCCTCTTCACCTTTTCCTGTAAGACTTGGCATAACCATAGCTGCTAAAAGTCCTAAAATAACGATAACTATCATAAGTTCTATAAGTGAGAAACCTCGTCTCATGTTTTTTTGCATAAAAGTACCTTTTAATTTTTTAATTACTTATTATAGTAAAAAAATATTATATTTTGGTTACGAAGAGTGAAAATGTAATCTTATCGGGAGTATTTATCCCCAAGAAAAGCTTAGGGATAAATTTTAAAGAGTTTTTATATTGCTATAAAGAGTTTAGTAAATCCTCTTTTGCAATTGTGTTTAACAATAAATCAGACCATCTATCATAAATTTCACCACGATACATATCAGTTCCATTACCTATATCTGTATACTGAAATGCGATATGCTCATCTTCAGTAAAGTCTTGATGCGTAATAGTCACTACTAATGTAGACTCACCATCAACAACCTTAATCTCAAATGTTCCTGCAGTTTCACCACTACTCTCTACAACAACATTTCCACCGCTTGTAGTACTACCACTTGGAAATACTATTGCATCAACACCATTACCAATGATGAAAGCATCATCATTCAAAGAGGTATTTCCTGTTGTCATTCCTGTAATTAAGTTTGTAAAATTAGCATAATTAACTGTTCCAAAATCTCCATCCCATGCGTCAAAAGAATCTTCAGCAGTTATCCCTGCATTTGTTACAGCCTCTGCACCTGCAGACCAAGTAATATAAGGAAATGCAGTTTCTAAGGCTGCCTTATCCATTGCGTTAAAGAATTTTATATACTCCACATAAGCACCACCAGAAATATCTTGCAATCCTATAACATCACCGTACGTAGCATCATTATGAATTGTATAAAATATCTGACCTGACTCACCTTGAGCACCAGCAACAGTTTCATTAAAATCTACAGTACCAGTAGCACCACCAGTAATAGTTATTTCTTCAAAATTTGCTGCATTTTCAACAAACCACCATGTTCCAGTAGGATCAGTTACTGTATGAGCTAAAGCGATAAACTCTGCCTCAGTTATAGAACCTAAGTCAGGTGACCATGCTAAAGGAGCCATACTAGCTACATAAGCCTCAGCTTCAGCTTGACTGTAATACAAACGACCCACTACACTATCACCTAAAATACTATACTCAATATAACTACTTGTAGAACTTTCATACACAAAAGTATATGGATTAGCTAAATCATTAGCATTTGTAATCGTTACACTTGTTGTATCAGCATTATCATCATATGTTCCTGTATCTATACTCAAAGAGCCTACTAAACCAGTCATAGTGATATTACCATCCGCTGTAAAGTCAAGTCTTTCTATATATGATGTGTTATTTTCAAAATATACATCATAAAGTGGCTGAGCTGATAAAAAAGCAACTGTAAATTCTGGAGATATTACTGGTACTATAAAATAATCTCTAGCATTGCTCTCTAAAAAGTACAATCTTTGTGGAGCTTCACCATCTATAGACATCTCCAAATAGCTATCATGTTCAGCAGTGTCAATGTTTCCAAACGTTATATTTACAGGAGTGGTGTCAAAATTCACATCACAACTATCAGAGGTAGGAGTAAAAATGAAGCCATCAGTTATAATCTCTAGATTTCCACTACCTGTACAAGTTCCACCCTCAACTTCTGTCCAAGTTGAAGTTGCCATATCTGAAGCGAATGACCAGCTCTCTAGTGTATTATTTTCATCATAAATAGTTGTCCAAAGTGTTTGCCCAGCAAGCAAAGGAGCCAAGCCATTAGCGTAGTACGCTTCAACAGCAGCTTTAATATCATCCATTGCTTGAGCATTTCCTAATACATCTTCATCTTCTACAACAAAATCTCCAGCTGTTTCATACTCTATCATATGTACAGTAGCATCATACATCGTTGCTGAAGTTTCACCATAGCGCATATATGTATCATAATTTGGTGCATTTGTATCAAGTACTGCTTGAACTGTTAATTCAGATTGGTTAGGAAGGTTCACTACACTCCATGTTCCCACTACACCTGTAATAGTTCCGTTATTTTCTCTTTGAACAAGATTACCAGTATCTCCAAGCGTTAAAGTACCTATTGGGTCACCATTACTATCTATAGAAAGATTTCCATCCACATTTTTCTCTGCTTCAACGCCTGTATTTGTACTTTCATCCCAGTAGAAATTTCCATTACTGTTCATATAATCCTCGATCGAGGTATATGCTATACCAGTATCACCATTTTGATCCCAGGCTGTTGGTTCCCAATTAAGACGGTACGAAGGACTAACAACTCTCCAAGAAGTGTTGTATTTGAGTGCACCTGAAGAGAACGTTACTGGAATAACAAGTGAGCCATCATCACTTGCAAAATTTACAGTTGAACCAGATAAATCTGTTACAGAGTCAATTCTTGTATCCTCTTTAGCATTAACTCTCATTATAGCGTTATCACTAGCATTTATCTCATATGTCTCAGACGTTTCTTCTTCCCAAGCACCTGTTGTTGTATTTAATACTATGTCATTCTCTATATATGATTCAAGTAGCCAAGTTTGACTATCTTTATCATATTTATATTCAGCAAAAACTATATTTCCTGCACTCAGTTCAATATCTTCATACTTAGCAAATAGCTCACCATTATCATCATCTATTCTAAAAGAGTGCAGTGTTTTACCATCATACCATGTAGAATCACTTACAACCGGTGGTGTTGTATTTTGAGCAGTAACTAAAGCTGCTGCTGCGTTTGCTGCTGCCGTACCTGCTGCTGTTGCTGCATCTACTGCTGCTGTTGCTGCTGTTGCTGCTGCGTTTGCTGCTGTCTCAGCATCCACTTCAATAGTAGCAGCTGTTGCCGCTGCGTTTGCTGCTGCTGCCGTACCTGCTGCTGTTGCTGCATCACTTGCTGCTGCTTCTGCTGCAATTGCTGCTGCTTCTGCCACATCTGCTGCTGTTTGAGCGTAGCTATTACTATCAGCAATCACTTGAGCTGCGTTTGCATCTGCTCTTGCTTGAACTGCGTATCCTGCCGCTGTTGTATTAGCATCTGTCGCTGTTGTAGCTGCTGTTTGAGCCGTAGTTCTAAAGCCTGTAATTGCTGTAGTAACTCTTGTTACCTCTGCATCTACAGCTACTCTTGCTGCATTTGCAACTCCTGCTTGAGTTGCTGCCGTTGCTGCTTCTGCTAAGGCTGTATCTCTAAAACCAACTGTAGCTATTGCAGCAGCCTCTGCAGTTGGTATATCAGATGTTGTGATTGCTGCATCTTTTTGAGTTGTTGCACTATCTGAAGCCGCTCTAGCAGCTGTTGCAGCTGTTCTTGCTGCTGTTGCTGCATCTGTCGCAGTTGTTACACTCGCATCAGTAGTTGTATTTATAGTTGCTGCGCTTGCTGCATCTCTATCTGCTTCTGCCGCTGTTGCAGCAGTCTCAGCTTGAGTTGCAGCAGTATCTGCTGCTGTTGCTGCTGCTGTCGCTTCAGTTTGAGCAACTGCTAACGCTGCTGCTAGTGCTGCTGCGTCATATGCTGTTTGTGCATTGGCCGCTTCACTTGCTGCTGTTGCTGCTGCTGTAGTAGCATTAGTCGCTGCTGCCGCTGCATCTGTTGCTGCTACTGCTGCTACTGCTTCAGTAGTTGCTGCATCTGCCGCTGCCTGAGCCGATGTTGCTGCAGCTAAAGCTGTTGCTGCAGTATTTGAGGCTGCTCTTGCTGCTGTCGCTGCTGCTCTTGCATTCGCGGCTGCTGGATCTGCTGCACTATCTAAAGCAGCAGCTGCTTCTGCATTTGTTGCTAAAGTCTCTGCAGAAGTTGCACTCGCATCAGCTTCACCTGCTTTCGTTGTAGCAGTAGCAAGAGAGGCTGTTGCTGCTGTTTGACTTACAGCTATTGCTGTTGCAATTCTAGCATCTTCAATTGCAACTGCTGCTTGGTATGCTGTCTCTGCAAGAGCTGCCTGAGCTGCTGCTTCTGCTGCTTGAGTAGTTGCAACAGTAACTGCCGCTGCTGCTGCTGTCGCTTGAGCCTCTGCCACCACTTCATTCGTAGCTGCGTCTACCACTGCTTTAGCTGTTGCTGCATCATTTGAAGCTGCTCTTGATAAACCTGCAGCTGTTGCTGCTAAGGCTGATGCTGCTTCTGCACTATCTGCAGATGCAGATGCATCACCATTTGTATTTGCTATTGTTCTTGCAGCTGTTGCAGATGTAGCTGCCAATGCCGCTGAAGACTCAGCTGCAGTTGCATTTGTTGCTGCTGCTGTTGCTGCTGCTGTTGCATCTGCCTGAAAACCTGCTATAAGTGCTAAAACTGTTGTTTCGTTTGCTATAGCTGTTGCAAGATTTGCAGCTGTAGTTTCTCTTAGTGTCGCTACTGTAGCTGCCTCCGTTACTGCGGTCGCTGTAAAAGCTGTACTTGATACCACATCTGCTTCTGCCTCTGTAGCTGTACCACTTGCATCTACAGTTATGTTTGCACTTGTTGCTGCTGCTCTTGCATTTACAGCGGCTGTTCTTGCTAATACAGCACTATCTACTACTGCTTGAACTACACTGCTATTATCATCAGTTGCTAAGGCTAAAGCTGCATCTCTATCTGCTTCTGCAAGTGTTGCATTTGCTTCTGCGCTTGTAGCACTAGAGTCCGCCTCTATAACATTTTGAGCTATCGCTAATATACTTGCTTGAATAGTTGCAACTCTATTTGCTTCTGCTATATCAACTGCTATGACAACAGCTCTTGCAGCTGTTAATGCCGCTGAAGCATTATCGGCTTCTGTAGATGCAATAGCTACTTGAGCTTCTGCTGCTGCGACTTCTGCTTGTGCATCTGTAGCATTTGTATCAGCTGCTGCTGCAGTTACTGCCGCCTCTGCTAAATCAGCTGCTGCTCTAGCCACTACTGCTGCATTACTAGCTGCATCAGTTATATTTGCGTCTAAAGTATAGTTACCTGCTATTGCTGTTACTGCATCATTATCAGCTTCTGCTTGAACGGCAAATGCCACTGCTTTATTCGCTTCTATTACTACATTTGCCTGTGCTATTGCTAATGCTGCTGCTTGCTCTGCTGCCAATACTGCTGCTTGTGCCGCTGCTAAATCTGCGGCTGCTGCTGCATCTGCTGCTGCCTGTTCTGCTGCTGCAACTGCTAAAGCATCTGCTGTTGCTTGAGCTGCTGCTGCTTCTTGAGCTGCTAAGAGTTGTGCATCTGCTATTGCTTGTGCTGCTGCTACATCTGCTGCAATCTGTGCCTCTTGAGCTGCTTGTGCTGCTGCTGCTACCGCTGCTGCATCTGCTGCTGCTTGTGCTGCTGCTGCCTGTCTTGCCTCTTCTGCTAAAGCTTCAAGATATGCATCATAGGCCGCCTTATCAGCTGCTGCTTGATACGCTGCTTGAGCATCTGCTGCTGCTTGAGCCGCCGCTGCCGCTGCTGCTTGGGCTGCTGCAATCTCAGCTGCTGCTGCTTGTGCTGCTGCTTGTGCTGCTGCAATTTCTGCTAAATCTGCGGGTGCTAATGCATCTGCAGCTACTTGAGCTGCTGCTGCACTTGCATCAACTTCAGCTTCAAGTGAAGTATTTGCCAAAGTTACAGCTGTATTAAATGATTGTGTTGCATCAGCTGGTGCTGCGGCAGCAATATCATCTTTTGTAGAATCTGCAGTTGAGACTGCACTTGTTGCTGCTGCTACTGCAGTAGACCTAACGGCAACTTGCGCTGCTAATTTATCTGGAGCAGAATATACTTCAGTCGCTACTGCACTTGTTGCTGCTGCAACATTTTCAGGAGTTAAGTCATTTAAGTTTTCAACAATTTGTTCAAAAACATTATCCATAACATCTACAATATTTGTTGCACTGTCAGCACCTGCAACCGTTGCTGCTGCTGCATGAACAATAGTTTGAAGATGTGCTTGTTCAGCTAAAAGAGCTTGTGCATCCAGCTTCTCTTGTGCTGTACCATTTTCTATTAAATCTAATGGATCAAAATTTGTTAGGTCAATATCAGGAAGACCTAAGGCACTCTTTACACTAGCTTCTGCATCTGCTACACTCTGACCACCATCAACTAATGCTTGAACAGCAGAAGTCAGCGGAGTGATTACAGTTGAGCCTGCTGGTGCCTTTAAAGAACCTGTAAATGGTAATCCTGTCCCTATATCATTTCCACCTACCAATAAGAGAGGTCCTGACTGTTTACTCGTTAAAGTAAACTTACCATCTTGGTCTGTAACAGTACTATCTTCACCACTGTCGCAGGCACTATTTTGATTAACATCTATACATACAGTTGAACCAGACAGTATCCCATCTATAGCTGTACCACTCTGTATTGTAGCTGTAACACCACTATCACTACCACTACCACCGCCACTACTACAACCAACAATACCAAGTACTAAAGCCGTTGTAATTGAGAGAAACGATGTTTTTAATATTATTTTATTCATAATAAACCCCTATAGTTTTAGAATTAAATATAATTCCACTAACTAAACATTACTTAAAAAGTGTCACAATTCATGTCACAATTTACTCTTTTAAAGATTAAATGCTAAAATACAACTATGAAAGTAACACTCTTGATTTTTATTAATATTTTTTTAAGTTTTAATCTATTTGCGATTGATTTAAATGAAAAAAGTTCTGCTTTAGAAATTTTGTCAAGCTCATTTATCTATATAGATAAAACTAATTCTTTCACAAAAAAAGAGGTGATAGAAAGAGAGTTTATCCAGGCCAAAGCAGATAACCTAGGATTTGGAATCGTTCCTAATACTGCTGTATGGATTAAATTTACACTCAAAAATATTACAGACAAACCAATTAATAAAGTTTTAGAATACAATAATCCTGAAACTGAAGATTTATACTTTTTTGATGGTGAAGAGATTGTAAAGGATGGTATGTTTCATCATCGAAAAGATAGAGAGAGTATAAACCCTAACTTTGAGATAAAACTCAAACCTTATGAAGAGAAAATTTTTTACATCAAAGCACACTGTAAAATATCCACTTTAATAGTGCAACTTATTATTTGGAATGAAACTGATTTTATAAAAAATGACTTCCAACATAAAACCTATATATTTCTATTTTTTACAGTAATTGCAACACTTCTTATCTATAATCTTATGATATTTATTTTTGCAAGACAGTTAGCCTATTTGTATTATATATTATATCTATGTGCAGTTTTATTTTTTGAATCTATCTACCTAGGTATCGCTCAACTTTACTTTTTTTCAAATTCTCTCTCAGCCTTTGTCACCAAGGGAACTATTGTCTATATTACAATACTTGTAATTCCAATGATACTTTTTACCAGAGAGTTTTTACATACAAAAAGATTTAAAAAGATGGATCGTTTAATAAAAGTTCATCTCTATGTCCTACCTGTAGTTGCTCTTTTAAGCTTTGACAACTTCTTATTTGATTCAAATGTAATGGTAATCTTTATTCCTTTAGCATTTTTATTGATTTCTACTGCTGTTTACTCTTACATACATGGACAAAAAGAAGCACTCTACTATTTAATAGGTTGGGGTTTCATAATTATATCTCTCGTGCTATCCGTGTTAAAATCCCTTGGTGGTTTCGATATAACCTTATATTTTCCATATGTAAATGAGTTAGCCTTCTCTCTTGAAGCACTCCTCTTCTCAATAGCTTTAGCATGCAAGATAAAACTCCTCTCTGAAGAAAAAAATATTGCAGATGCGAAACTTATAGAGTTTCAAAAAGAGGAGTACAATAGACTAGAAAAACTTGTAGATGATAGGACTAAAAAGTTACAAGACTCTCTAGAAGAAAAAAACATCCTTTATAGAGAGCTCAATCATAGAATAAAGAATAATACACAGATGATTCTCTCACTTATAAAACTTCAACTTGGAAATAGTAGCTCTAAAAAAGTAAAAGATGCCCTTACCATTACAAAAAACAGAATCAACTCTGTAGCAAACCTCTATGAAGTTTTATACCTCAAAAAAAATACAAATCAATTTAAGACTCAAGTCTACTTTGAAAATATTATAAAAAATATAAATGAAAATCTTTCTCAGGAGATAAATATAGAGTATAAAATTGATTGCAATATAAACGAAGATGACCTCATATATTGTGGAATTATACTCAATGAGCTTGCAACAAACACATTTAAATATGCAAATTGTAAAGAACTGATTATCTATATATATAAAGAGGATGAGTATATTTATATGATTGTCAAAGATGATGGAGATGGATTTCAGCAAGATAAAGTCTCTTCACTTGGTTTAACTATTATTGAAACTTTAGTTGAAAAACAGCTTCATGGAGAGATGGATATTCGCTCAAAAGCAGGAACTATGACTACTATAAAATGGAGAGATCATGCCTAGTCTAAATGTTCTAATTGTTGAAGATGAAAGCCTAGTTGCTCTAGAACTGAGTAATACTATTAAAAGTCATAAATATAATGTTGTAGATTATGTAACAACTCCAAAAGATGCACAAATGGTGTTTCAAAAAGAGAAGATAGATTTAATCATCATGGATATAAATTTAAATGACACAATAGATGGGATAGAGCTATATAAATCTCTTAATACTAACACAGACATAATTTACCTTACTGCTTATTCAGATGAGAAGACCCTTGAGATGATAGTAGAGACTGTACCGCTAGGTTATCTTGTAAAACCTCACAATGAAAAAGAGTTACTGATGCTACTAAAACTAGCAGAGGTAAAAAAAAGAGGTCTCCCGAAAGGAAACCGTATTATAGATATTGGACATGGTTATCACTTTGATGTTAATGAAAAAAGATTATATAAAGGTGATACCTATGTAAAACTAAGTAAAAAAGAGTTAGGTCTGTTTGAACTCCTTCTAAGTGCGAGGGAGAGTATTGTAACCTTTACTGAAATAGAAAATGAACTCTGGGATACCCCACCAAGTGAATCTTCTTTGAGAACCTTAATATATAGACTCAGAGGTAAACTGGAGCACAATTTTATAAAAAATGAATTAAACCATGGAATAAAGTTGGAGTTTGAAAAAAAGTAGTAGTTAATAAAAGTACCCCTCTCCAGATACCTGCGGCACATAATTGTTTAAGGTGTGCTGCTGTATTCCTACCCTGACACATTATCTAAAACGACCATTGCACAGGTCTAAAGAAGAGCGACGAAATTATAACAGCTTTTTCTTAAAAACGCTATAATTACTCTATGACTTATATAGTAACTGCTCTTAAACCAGAAGCCCAGGCATTTGTTGATTTTTATAAACTCAAAAAAAGTAAACTAGGTACTTTCACTACATTTAATAATGAAAATATGTACCTCATTATCAGTGGACTAGGCGTTACAAATGCAAGAGTTGCGACACAAACACTCATAAATCATTTTGACATCAGAGATGATGACACCTATCTAAACATAGGGATTTGTGGGGCATCCTCTCACTATGCAATTGGTGAACTTTTAGAGATAGGTACTCTGAGTTATGAAGAACAAACTTACACGTTCAAAGATGAAAAGAGCACTATAACCTGTTTAGATATTGCAGCAGATGATGCACAATATGAAATAGTAGATATGGAGTCCTACGGATTTTACGATGCAGTGATTCATAATCCAGCTATTAAAAACTTTTACATCTTCAAAGTTGTGAGTGATCACTTTGAACCAGAGAAAGTTACTAAAGAGAGAACAAAATCACTTATATTTAATGTGATTGATGCTATAAACACTCTACTAAAGAACAAGGAATTATTTTGAAATATCTTTTACTACTTTTTGTAACATTTCTAACACTAAACGCAGCAGAAGTCCCCGAAATGGTAAATAGTGAAGCTCAAGAGAGTGCCCTGAGAGACCAAGAGCTTAAAAAGCAGATAGGACGAATGCTTATTATTGGTTTTGTAGGTCAAGATATAAATAAAAATTCTCAGATAGTAAAAGATATCCAAAAGTATGACTTAGGTGGTGTGATTCTATTTGATAAATTTTATGATGAGAGAACAAAAACTAAAAACATAAGCTCTCCAAATCAACTGCAACGATTAACTAAAAAGCTTCAAATGTTTACAGATAAAGAACTCTTCATAGCAATAGACCAAGAGGGTGGTAAAGTGGCTCGCCTTAAACCTCTCTATGGATTTGAGGAAATCCCATCCGCTTTTGAAGTCTCCCAACTTGACCTTCAAAACGCAAAAAGTATATACGAGAAACAATCTTATATGCTACAAAAAGCTGGTATCAACCTCAACTTTGCACCAGTAGTCGACTTAGCACTCAACCAAAAAAATGAAGTGATTGTAGCTTTAGAACGCTCTTTTGGAAGTGATTCTAATAGAGTTGCATCTTTTGCCGAGGTGATGATACAAGAGCAAAAAAGAAAAGGTGTCGTAAGTGTACTCAAACATTTTCCAGGACATGGTTCATCGCTAAAAGATTCTCATGAGGGCTTTGTTAATGTTAGTAAAACATGGACTACAAAAGAGCTTGAACCCTATCAAAAGCTCATAGATAAAAGAGAAGTTGCCATGATTATGACAGCGCATGTTTTTAACAAACATCTTGACCTAGACTATCCTGCAACACTTTCATATAGAGTAAATACTGAGATTCTCAGAGGTAAAATGGGCTATAATGGTCTTATTATTAGTGATGATATGCAGATGAAAGCTATCTCTGAGCACTACTCTACCAAAGAAGCGATAACACTAGCTATAAACGCAGGAGTGGATATTCTTCTCTTTGGAAATCAACTAGCCGATTTTAACGTTGATGAGCTTGTAGAGACTATCTTCACACAGGTAAAAAGTGGTGCAATACCTAATGAAAGAATTGTAGAGTCAAACCAAAGAATCCAAAACCTGCATACTCAAAATGCAATTGTGCAAAAGCCTATAACCTTTACGCAAAAACGTAAAGATATGACTAAAGAGTACATCAAAACACATTACGCTTTAAATGTAAGAGACATTACCATAAAGCCGGAGATGATAGTTCTGCACTGGACTGCTGTAATGGATTTTAATGAGTGTTTTGTACGACTTAATGGCGAAGAGCTTTATAGTGACAGAAGCGATATAGCAAATGCCTCTGTTCTAAATGTATCCGCTCATTTTTTGGTTGCTCGTGATGGAACTATTTACCAGTTAATGCCAGACAACTGGATGGCAAGACACGTTATTGGTTTGAACTACTCATCAATTGGCATCGAGAATGTTGGTGGAGAAGATAATGCAAAAGATGATCTCACAGATGCGCAACTAAAAGCAAATATCAGGCTTGTGAACTATCTCAAGCAAAAATATCCGTCTATCCAACAGATTATCGGTCATCACGAATATAGAGAGTATGAAAACTCGCCTCTTTGGCTAGAAAAAGATGCTGGATATAGAACAATAAAAGCAGATCCAGGAGAGAGATTTACCAACGCAGTTAGAGCCGGTGTCAATGGATAGTGCTTTTTCTCTGCTAGATTGGTTTATATTTGGTGGATATTTCGCTATTTTAGCGCTCTCTTCTTACATCTTTAGTCGCGTTAGAATCACTTCAACACGAGAGTACTTTATATCTGCAAACTCGATGCCTATGTTTGCAGTAGCCATCTCAGTTTTGGCTACCTCACAATCAGCCGCTACATTCTTAGGCGTTCCAGAGTACGCCTACGCACATGACTTCACTTTCATTGGCTTTTATCTCTCAGCCCTAGTTGCAGTTATCTTTGTAGCGTATGTTTTGATTCCAAAATTTTATGCGATGAAAGCTGTTACGGTTTATGAGCTTTTAGAAAAACGTTATGGAGAGAAGGCTAAAAAGCAGGCTGGTGTTATGTTTTTAGTGGGTCGCGTCTTAGCTAGTGGAGCAAGACTCTACATAGGTTCACTCGCTATCTCTATGATTTTGTTTGGCGATATAGCATTTATTCATATAGTGATTTCTATCTCTATCTTAATGTTTGGTGCTTTAGCTTACACCTACTTCGGTGGTGTAAAGTCGGTTATACTCAGTGATATTATTCAGGCAATAACCTACATCGGTGCAGGTGTCGCAGTTTTAATTTTTCTCTACTATTCACTTGAAAACATCAACATCTTAGAGTCTCTCAACGAACATAATAAACTCAAACTTTTTGACACTTCCTTAGATGGAAATTTTAGTATCATCGGGCTTTTAAGCGGTTGGTTGCTTTTAAATATAGCTGCCTTTGGACTTGACCAAGATATGACACAAAGAGTACTAAGCTGTAAAGATGAGAAAGAGGCGGCTAAATCTTTAGTTGTCTCAATTTTACTGACAATCCCTGTCGTTTTACTTTTTCTCTCTATCGGGGTTTTACTTTTTCTGTTTTATCAAGAGAGTTCAGTTGTACAGAATTTTGAGGGTGAGAAAATCACAATCTTTATGTACTATATTTTAAACGAAATGCCAGAGGGTCTCAGAGGACTTGTAACTGTTGGAGCGATTGCAGCAGCTCTCTCAAGTACAAACTCAGTTTTAGGCGCTATGGCATCGGTAGCTATTGAAGATATATATAAACCTTGGAAACTTCAACGCTCTCATGTAGATGAACTTCATTTTGTCAAGGCTTCAAGAAATGCGGTACTCTTTTTTGCTTTGGTTCTGTCTCTCATGGCAATGCTGAGTTACTTTTGGCAAAGATACAGTGAGCTTCCACTTATCAGTTTTGTACTTGGTGTTATGGCATTTGCCTATACAGGTCTTCTTGGCGTTTATTTCTCCGCAATTTTTACTTCACGTGGGAGTTCAAAAACAGTTCCCTTAGCACTTCTTGGAGGATTTTTATCAGTATTAGCGCTCCAACCGTATATCTTTGGAATAACTATCGGTTTTTCATGGCAAATAGTTATTGGGACGATTGTTGCTTTTACTATCATGCAAATAGACAAAGAGTAAATCAATTATTTAATTTAATAGTATATAATACATTTTAAATAATATGTTTTGTATTATATGAAATGAATAATACATTTTCTATAAAAGGAAAATTGATGAGTAACTTTATTGTAAACCCTTTTCAGTTTGAGGGAATTGTAACTGGGCAAGACTTCTGTAAAAGAGATGATGATGTTAATAATCTCTTAGAGTACATGCATAGTAGTAACAATGTAATAATCAGCATGAAAAGAAGAGTAGGCAAAACATCTCTCATCAAAGAGATGTTCGAAAACCATATCAAAGATAAGAAGTTAATAGCTGGATATGTAGATATATACGGTATTACATCAGTAAAAGAGCTCTATATAGCCCTTAAAGAAGAGGTTGAATCCTTACTCAATCTCTCCTCTACAATTGGGATAGAAGCACAAAGAGTAAAAGATGCTTTTAGTGAAGCCAATATATCCTTAACACTCTCTAGTTCACCAAAATTCAGTGTAGAGTTTAGCGGTAACAGCTATGAAGTGCTCATCAAAAAACTATTTGTATCTCTCCAAGAGTATGCAGTCAAAAACAACCTCAAGTTTGTATTTGCAATTGACGAGTTCCAAAAAATCACAAGCCTCAATGAAAAAGATATGGAGAAGATAGAGACAAATATACGCACAGCGATGCAAGCGTGTAGAAACATCTCTTTTATCATATCTGGTTCTAACCAGACCATGCTCGATAGTATGTTTAAAGAGAGACGCCCTCTCTATAGACAAGGTGTTCATTATACGCTCAACCCTATTGATGCAAAAGATTTTTACAAATGGGCTACGGAGAAGTTTAAAAGAAAAGAGATAACAATAGAAAAAGATGCTTTTGCTTATATTTATAAACTAGCGAACACAGAGGCAAAGATAGTACAACAGATATGTTTTGAACTATTTCGCCAAACTAAACAACTTGAGAATATCAAAGTAGAAGATGTCTGCGAAATTGTTAAAAAAATATATAAAAATAATAGTGAAATAGCTTCAAAGTTTAACAACTTGAAACTCAACGAGCAGAAGATGTTAAAAGTTGTCGCACTTGAAACTGAGTATGGTATCACTGTCTCTCCACTACTAAGTGAATATGATATAAACCATGGTAGTGTGAGTAACACCCTTAAAAAAATGGTAGAAAAGTATGTTCTCATCAAACATGATACTGCTAACTATGAGATTGTAGATACAGAGTTACGATTGTGGATTTTGGTATCGAAAAACTCTCTATGTGCATAGTTTTACATAAGGACTGATAATTATGAATGAACTCTATATAGGTGTAATGAGTGGCACAAGTCTTGATGGTATTGATGTCGTTCTGTGTGAAATTGACTCAAAAAACTGCAAGCTAATTGCTGCAGAAGAGTACCCTTTTGACAAAGAGTTACAAAAAGAAATTTTAGATGTCATAGATGGAATTACTATGCTCAAAGAGATTGGAGTGATTGATAAAAAACTTGGTCTTGCCTTTGCTCATGCTCTAAATAGATTTATAAGAGAAAAAGAGATAAATGTAGAAAATATTACTGCGATTGGTCTTCATGGACAGACGCTTTGGCATGAACCAGATACTGCGTATCCATTCTCTATGCAACTCGGAGATGCAAGTACAGTTGTAGCAGATACTAGCATAAATGTTGTGAGTGATTTTAGAAGTATGGACATAGCAAATGGTGGTCAAGGTGCACCATTTGCTCCTGCCTTTCATCAGTTTGCTTTTGCTCATTTAGAAAAAAAGATAGCTGTTTTAAACATAGGCGGTATGGCAAATATCACCCTTTTAACAGATACGCTAAGAGGCTGGGATACAGGGTGTGGTAATGTACTGCTAGATATGTGGATCTCTAAATGTAAAAATCTCCCCTTTGATAAAGATGGTGCCTTTGCAAGAAGTGGTGCTGTAAACGAAGAGCTCTTAAACGACATGCTAAGTGATAGCTATTTTAAAAAACTCCCTCCAAAGAGTACTGGCCGTGAGTACTTCAACGAAACATGGTTTGCGAATCATCTTCCAGTATTTAACTCCATAAAAGATGAAGATATACAGAGAACTCTCCTTGAACTTACTGCCCAGAGCATTGCAAATGATTTAAAAAACAGAGATTTAGAGCTTGTAATAGCCTGCGGTGGCGGTGCAAAAAATAGCTTTTTGATGCAGAGAATCCAAGAGCTGTGTGAGATAGAAGTAACCCCAAGTGAAGCCTTTGGTATAAGCAGTGAGTTTATGGAAGCGATGGCCTTTGCTTGGCTCGCCTATAAAAGAGTGCATAAAGAAGCAGTAGAACTCAGCTCTGTTACTGGAGCTATGAAAGAGTCTATTTTAGGTGGAGTATATGCAAAAAATTAAAGCGTGGTTAGAAGAGACCCCTTACAGAGATTATGAGATAACGATAGTTTCTGCTGATGCAAGTTTTAGACAATACTTTAGACTTACCAAAGATAACGAAACTGTTTTGCTTATGGATTCATCTTTGGAAAAAGAGTCTCTTGCTCCATTTATAGATGTCACTTCAAGGCTATTAAACGCAGAGGTGAAAGCTCCTAAGATTTTAGAGAAGAACTTGAACGATGGTTTTTTAATTATAGAGGATTTTGGTAATACGCATCTTTTAAATATTTTAAATGCAAACAACTTCAAAGAGCTCTATGCAAAGGCAATAAATACAATCATCACAATGCAAAACGCAACTACAAAAGATTTGCCACTCTATGACAAAGAGTTTTTACACTTTGAGATGGACTTGATGCAAGATTGGTACTTAGAAAAAAAGCTCAATATCACTCTAAGTGAAAAACAAAAAGAGATAATAAAAACTTCGCTAAATGCAATCTCAGATGTCGTTTTATCGCAACCCCAAGATGTTTTTGTTCATAGGGATTATCACTCACGCAATATAATGCTAACACAAACAGATGTTATAGGTATTATAGACTACCAAGATGCTATGAGTGGGGCTATCACCTATGACTTAGTCTCTCTTTTAAAAGATTGTTATATAGAGTTTAAACGTGAAGATATTGAAAAAATCGCTCTGGAATTTCGAGATAAAAAAGGTATAGCTACAAGCGATGCGGAGTTCCTAAAATGGTTTGACTTTATAGGCCTGCAACGCCATATAAAAGTACTAGGAATCTTCTCGCGTTTACATCTTCGTGATGGTAAAGATGGCTACTTAAAAGATATACCACTTACACTAAAATATACAATCGAGACTGCTTCAAGATATGAAGAGACAAAAGAGTTATCAAGACTTTTACAAGAGGTTCAAAGCTAATGAGAGCGATGATTTTGGCAGCTGGTCGAGGTGAGAGAATGCGACCACTTACAGATGTTCTCCCTAAGCCACTTCTTGAAGTTCATGGCAAACCCTTGATAGTATGGCACATAGAAAACCTTGCAAAAGCAGGCTTTAAAGAGATTATTATAAACATTGCTCACTTAGGCTATAAAATACCAGAGGCATTAGGTGACGGTTCTGCTTGGGGTGTCAATATCACCTACTCTGATGAACAAAATTCAGGTGCTTTAGAGAGTGCTGGTGGAATTGAAAAGGCCTTACCTCTCTTGGGGGATGAACCCTTTTTGGTAGTCAATGGAGATATTTTTTGTGATTACAAGTTTAACCCCTCCTTTAAACTAGGGGACAAACTCGCTCATCTCATTTTAGTTCAAAACCCTAAACACAATCCAGATGGAGATTTTGGATTAAAAGATGCTTGTGTTTTAAATATAGATAAAATTCAATACACTTTTTCAGGTATAGGCTATTATAATCCTAAATTATTTAAAAACTTAGAAATAAAAAAATCAGCTCTAGCGCCACTGCTACGAGAAGAGATAAAAAATAAAAATATTTATGGTGAACTATTCAGTGGCATTTGGCATGATATAGGAACACCACAGAGATTAAAAGAGATAAACAAATATGAAAAAACTACTCCTCCTTATAGGTCTGACTAGCTTACTATCAGCAAAATATACAAACTGTGAATTTCAAAATAAAGATTACATAGACATCTGTAAAAAAGTTGTCAAAAATGGTGTCTCCTACAACTACGCAAACAAATTTTTACTCTCATACTTTAAAACGCAAAAGTTTGATGAAGTGAGTTGGAAGTATCTACAACCCCGTCACATTAAAACGCATAAAAAAAGTGAAAAAAAAGCTAATAATGTTTTAGTAAAACAGGTTCCAAAAATGCTTGCCAACTTAAAAAAATACAAAAATGTTTATGACAAGGCTGAAAAAAAGTATGGTGTCAATCGTGAGATTATTGCTGCTATTTTACTCAAAGAGACAAAACTTGGAAGAATAAAACCGCAACATGATGCCTTCATTGTTTTTAATACTATGGTAACGAGAACCAATCCAAAAACAGCAAGAGAAAAGTGGATAATGAAGATGGGCAAAACAAATATGGCTGCCATCATCACACACTGCTATAAAAAGAAAATGGACCCTGAAATGTGTAACCTTCCAAGCTCTTATGCTGGAGCGGTGGGAATACCACAGTTTATGCCAAACAGTTTCATATACAGTGAGAGTTACAAAGGTAAAATTGCTGATTTAACAAAGATGGAAGATGCCATTATGTCTGCTACAAAGTTTTTACACAAAAAAGCCAAGTTTGACACACTTATTGATTGGGATAAAATGCCAAACCTTGTCAAGATAGAGTCTCAATGGTACAATTATGAATATAAGTATGATAATGCATCCTTTGTATATGAAAAAAATAGATATGGCAAAACATACAAATGTTTCACTGCTGGGAAAAATGGCTTACAATACTTAAGAGAGTATGCAAAGAAAATTATGCGCTATAACAACTCATCAAACTACTCTGTTGGTGTAATGAGACTGGCATACGATGCCTACCATCTGCGTAAGGAGAAGTAAAATGGGCTGGACTTGTCAACACGATGCAAATGGCTACTGTAAGCTTTTAAAAACAGCATGTGTTCCTGGGATTAAAGGGTGCATCTTGAAAAAAAGCAACTATATTTTCACAACTGGTTCGTATGAAGAAGATAAAAAGATTCAGGATTCTAAAGAGGAAAAAGAGAATATAGATTTCGCGGCATTAGCGCGAAGTAACTAATCTCCTTTTAAAAGAGCCAACTCTAAACTTCCGCTTACATAGTTGGCAAAAAATGTAAGTGTCTCTAAATCATCATCATCAAATCCAGATCTTAATTTATTAAGTAGTTGAATAATACCCATCACTTTACGTTTAGAGTCAAAAATAGGTACAGTTACAATATTCTCTGTCTTGTAACCACTTTTTTTATCTATATTTTGTAAAAATCTCTCATCTTTATATGGCTCATTGACAATTTGAGGCTCTTTTTTAAAGTACGTGTCTCCAGCAACTCCAGAGTCAAAAGCGATAACAATACGTCCTATGCCATCACTATGCTTTGTCCAGAGCATTTTAGCCTCTTTATCAACCATAAAGATGGAACATCTATCAGCATGGACAAGGTTTTTTGCCTCATCAGATATGAGCACTAAAGCGTTTTCCATATTTTTGAGTGCCATTAATTTCTGTCCAAATTCTGCTATCTGGTCGAAATTTTTCATTCTAACTCTTCTCTACTGTTTTGTACTTACTTACTAGCTCCAAAAATCCACTCACATAGTGTGCAAAAAAGACCATAAACTTTACATCTTCTGCATCAAAGCCATCATCTTTGTTTAAGAGTTGCAAGACTCCTACTACTTCTCTCACAGAGTTAAAAATTGGTGCGGTGATAATATTAGTAGTTTTGTAACCTGTCTCTTCATCTACTTCAGGTAAAAAATCAGGATGAGAGTAAGCATCATTAACAATCATAGGTTTTCTTGAACTAATGGTTTTACCTACAATCCCTTTATCTGGACTTATTTTTATCTTTGCTATACCATCCGCAAGTGTTGTCCAAAGCTCATCATCTACTCTATCGTAGATGTATATCGAACATCTTCTTGCATGAATAACATCTTTTGCGTATCTTGAGATAAGAGGTAAACCCTCAGGCAAAGACTTTTTTTCAAGCAACTCTCTTCCAAAATCTGCTAGTTTTATGTATGTATCTGTATATTTCATTGTAAACACCTTAAGAAAAAAAGTTATTATAGTGTAAAAATCATAATTTATGTTTTATATGTAACGACCAACTCAAGAAATCCGCTAATATAGTGTGCAAAAAATATGATAAACCTTTTGTCATCACTATCAAAATCACCTTGAGCTTTATTTAAAAGCTGTAACACCCCTATAATCTCTCTGTTAGAGTTGAAGATAGGTGCAGTTATTATATTGTTCGTCTTATACCCAGTCTGTTTATCAACATCAGGTAAAAAGTTAGCATTTGAATAAGGATCATTGACAATCACTGGTTTTCTTACTCGAAGTGTATATCCAACGACTCCCTTACCTGAGGGAACTGCTATTTTCTTGACTCCATCAGAGTGTGTTGTCCAGAGTTTATCATTGTCTTCTTCATAGATATAAACAGAGCACCTATCGGCATCTAGCACCTCTTTTGCATACGAAATAATATGTGGAAGACCTTCACTAAAAGATTTTTTCTCAAGCAATTCTCGTCCAAAATCTGCTAATTTTGAGTACATATCTTCTTTTGCCATTACATTTCTCCTCAACTCATTTGCTTACTTGTTAAGCTACTGTTGTAAAATACTAGCAAAAAAAAGGAACAATATGGACAAGGTGATATTGTAATGATTCAAAAACATATTCTCTTACTAGCTTTACTTGTCTCAGAGATTCTCGCAAGTAACAGCGCGGTTGTTTTTATGTACCATCGTTTTGGGGAGAGTAAATATACTTCTACAAACATTACCCTGAAGCAGTTTGAGTCTCAACTCAATTATTTTCAAGAGAATAACTACAATGTTTGGCCATACTCAAAAGTGGTGCAACATATTATTGAAAAAAAGACAATCCCTCCAAAAACGGTTTCTCTCACCATTGATGATGCTTATAAAAGTATCTATACTAACGCCTATCCACTTTTAAAGAGCAGAAACTTTCCCTTTAGTGTCTTTGTAAATACACAACCTATTGATAACCGTTCAAAAGCTTATCTCACTTGGAATGATATGAGAGAGATGTCGCAACATGGAGGAGAGTTTTTAAATCACTCGCTCACACATGATTATATGATTCCTAAAAAAGAGGAGAGTGACGAAGCCTTAAAAAAAAGAGTGATACGTGAAGTTGAAGGAGCACAAAAAAGACTTCAAAAGGAGTTAGGAAAAGATACAAATGAGAACCCGAGACTCTTCTCTTACCCCTTTGGTGAGTACAGTGAAAAGACAGCAGAACTCATCTCCTCACTTGGTTATGTTGCATGCACACAAGCCTCAGGTGCTATCGGCTTTGATAGTGATTTAAAAGCACTTTTAAGATTTCCAATGGCAGAGAAATATGCTCATAAAAAGGGCTTTTTAACGAAGCTTAACACTCTGCCTTTGCCTATTGAGAAAAGCACTCCCTTTGAACCGATAGTTGAAAAAAACAACCCACCTAAACTCTATATGAAACTCAAATACCCAATCAAAAACATAGGGTGCTATCTCTCTAACGGTGAGAGACTAGAAATAGAGTGGATTTCAAAAACAGAACTATATGTAAAGGCAAAAGAGCCTCTCTTGCCACCAAGAAATAGATACGCTTGTACAGCCCCAAGTTCTGACGGAAAAACTTTTTGGTATAGTCATTTGTGGATAGTTAATGACTAGAACTAGTGCAATGATTAATGAAAATAATTATGTACCCTGTCTCCGGAATTTCAAGGGGAAAGGTCTGTTCGGTAAGTTTTTGTATGCATGAGTGCTTTACCGGATGTGATATTTTAGCTATGATTATTAAAAAAATTTAATTACTAGATGTAAGGTAACTATATGAAAAGAATTAACATATCAAACATAGAAAGTTATCTATATTTATTTGAAGATGATAATAGTGAGTTTAATCGCATATCTTGGATTGAACCAGTATTTGTTGCAATGATTAGGGCGTATCAAAATGACAAAGCTATAGATATAACAACTGATAGTTATTATTTGAGAAGTATGATAGAAAATAATTTTAAAGACAATAGAACATATACACCAATAGAGAGAGTCTTAACTAGAAACGGTTTAGAAGAAATATCTACACACTTGACATCTATAATGATAAATAATTTCGTAGGTTTAAGTGTAGAAAATGAAAAAGACTTAAAGCACTATTTACAATATTTGTTTTTAGAGTTAATGAATAATGTAGCTGATCATTCGCATTCTAAAGTTGGTGGTTACGTAATGGCACAATATTATCCAACAAATAAAAAAGTTCAGTTTGTTGTAGCTGACAGGGGTGTAGCATTTCTCGAAAATATGAAGCTCAATTTTAATGACGTAAATAACGAAGAGGGAGCTATATTTAAGGCATTGGAAAAAGGTATTACATCAACTATACAGAAAATGTATGGACAAGAAAAAAATGCAGGTTTTGGATTATATGCGATGTTTGAGATTTTAAAAATGACAAAAGGCAGCTTTGTTATTATCTCTAACGGCACTCTTATTCGATATGAAGAAGGTCGTTTTAAAACTAAAATATTAGAAAAGCCATGGAAAGGTGTCGTTGTTGCTTTCGAATTCTTTGAAGCTAATATAGATTATGATATGGATTATTTTAAAAGAAACTACTTATGGAATGAAATTGTTGGTGACGAAGATGAGGATTACTTTTAAGCAATCCTCTCTTTAGAATATTTAATAACAAAATTTATAGTGTCTTTTATCCCTTGTGTTTCATTAACAAGTCTTACTCTACCTCTGATATATTCTATACCAAAAGCTCTTATAAAAATACCAAAGAACTCATCTATGAAAGATTGTGTTACCTGTTCTACACCAACGAAATCTAATGTTACAATACCATCTTCTTTATCTAGTTCTTTTTTCATTTTTTTTCTAATGATTTCACCGGCACCTCTTGAGCCAATAAATTCAAAACCACCAGTTTCATGTTTAACATTTATTACCATCTTTGGAACCTCCTAGAAATTTATTTTTGAAAGTATACCTAAAATATATACTACTTAGTATATCATTATATGATTAATTATGTATCACCATGAGTATATAATCAATATATCGGCATTAGTACAGTATTTTATATGTATATATAACTGGTACTGTCCACCACTACATGATTCAACCCCAAATAAAGAAATAAAATAAAAGGGTCAGGTGATAACTATAAACTACACCCTTGCAAATAAATTTTCTCTCGTTACAAAACTCCAGTTTTGTAATGCATTCCCATTGGAGAGGATGTAAACGAATAAAAACTAAGGTGAAAGTTTCTCGATAATCACACCATTATCTTTAATAAACTTGGAGATTATTTCTGAATGAGTATGTTCATACTCTTTTGCATAGACTATGCGTTTTATACCACTGGCAATAAGGTTTTTACTACACTCACTGCATGGCTCAAGCGTTACATAGATAGTAGCACCATCTATAGATATACCCTCACGAGCAGCCCAAATGATAGCGTTCATCTCAGCGTGAATTTCATAGGTCTTTGACCACTCATGGTGTTCAGGTGTGTACTCATTGTCCCAGTGATCGCAACAGTTTGTGAAACCCGCAGGAGTTCCGTTGTAACCTGTACTTAAAATTCTTCCATCTTTAACAATAACTGCCCCAACTTGCTTAGACACACACTTTGAAGCAGTTGCTAACTCTTTTGCAATATTTATAAAAATTTTATCGTTTATCATCTTTTACTCAGGCATTCTTATAACGTTGATGTCTGCATTGTGACGAAGTCTTGCGAAGTAATCGCCTAAAACCTGCTCACGTTTTTCAGCCATGATTGAGTTGATTATCTGGTTTTTAACACTCTCGATTCCACCCTCTTGTGCTGATTCTATAGACTTAATATAGAAACTCATGTGAGCACCTTTTCCATCTGGTACTACAGGAGTAAAACTATTTAGTGCAGTTCTCTCAAGCAGAGATGCTAATTCTGGAGAGATTCTCTCATATGGTAAAACCTGCTCATTTGTTTGAATATCTGGAGAGTAAAACATAGGGTTGTTTACTTTCTCTTGCAATCTAGCCTTATCTTTTGCTTGATAGATAATCACAGTAAAAGAGCTTGGGTGCTTGTAGTTATCTTTATGTAGTTCATAGTACTCTTCTATCTCCGTCTCGCTTGGCTGTGAAACTGAAGAGTAAGCTATTGCAGAGTAGAGTTTTTGCGAAAGCAGTTTATGTTTAACCTTCTCTTTTAGCTCAGTAGAACTCAGTCCATTTGCTTCTCTAACAGCCTCATAAAACTCACTAATGTTCAGATTGTTTCTCGCTGCTGTTTTTTTGATATCATCATAAACTTCTGAACTATCTACAGTGATTTTTCTCTCTTGTGTCTCAAGCTCTTCTAACTTTTTACGAATTAAAATATCTGAAGCTTTTTTAGCATCAATCTTTGAAACTGCCATCTCTTTTTTTATCTCATAAAGCGTTATCGCCTTCTCTTTTACAACTATCGCCACACCATCATAAACCTTAGCGTTTAAAAGTACGCTCAAACCAAGAATTAAAAATATTTTATACATTATTGTCCATTTGAAAAATTAATATTTTATTTTACCAACTTTTAACCAACATTTGCCTAAAATTCGTTTACTAAAAACAAAAGGCTTTTTCATGGTTGTTACTCGTTTCGCTCCTTCTCCTACAGGTTATCTTCATATTGGTGGTCTTCGTACTGCACTTTTCTCTTACCTTTGGGCTAAGAAAAATGGTGGAAAATTTGTTCTTCGTATAGAAGATACTGATAAAGCAAGAAACTCTCAAGAGGCAACTGATGCCATCTTAAAAGCATTTGATTGGCTAGGTTTAGAGCATGATGGTGAGATAACTTACCAATCACAGCGTGATGCAATTTATGCAAAATATATCCAACAACTTTTAGATGAGGGAAAAGCCTACAAATGTTACATGAGCAAAGAAGAGCTTAGTGAACTTCGTGAAACGCAGATGGCAAACAACGAGAGAACTAAGTACAACGGAAAATATCGTGATTTTGATGGAACGCCACCTGAGGGAATTGAGCCTGTTATCCGTATCAAAGCGCCTTTGAGTGGAGAGATTTTAGTTAAAGATGGCGTAAAGGGTGATGTCTCTTTTCAAGCTGAAGACATCTTAGATGACTTTGTAATCGCTCGTGCTGATGGCGCTCCAACATATAACTTTGTTGTGGCTATAGATGATGCTTTGATGGGGATTAACGAAGTTATCCGTGGAGATGACCATCTTAGTAACACTCCAAAACAGATAGTAGTTTACGAAGCTCTTGGCTTTGATATTCCTGCATTTTATCATGTCCCTATGATTCATAATAGTGCTGGGAAAAAACTCTCTAAACGCGATGGTGCTACTGATGTTATGGCTTACAAAGAGATGGGTTACACACCACAAGCGCTTTTAAACTTTTTAGTACGTTTGGGCTGGAGTCATGGAGACCAAGAGATATTTTCTATGGATGAGATGCAGAATCTTTTTAATCCTAAAGATATCAATAAATCTGCATCTATATACAATACTGAAAAACTTGACTGGTTAAGCGCTCACTACATCAAAAATACATCAAACACAGAACTTGCAGAACTTCTGACGCAGTATGATTTAGTGCTTACGTCACATGATAAAAAAGAGATACTTTTAGATGAGTTAAAAGATAGAGCTAAAACTTTAAAAGAACTTGCAGAGCTGACTAAAGAGATACTTGAAACGCCTACTACTTATGATGCAAAAGCTGTAAAAAAAGCCTTTAAAGAGGGTTCAATAGAAGTTTTAAACGCCTTTGGCGCAAAAGTAGGAAACGCAGATGAGCTTCATCTTCCAACTGATTATCATCACCTGATGGAAGAAGTTGTAAACGAGATGGAGATTGGTTTTGGAAAAATTGGTCAACCTCTTCGTGTTGCACTTTTAGGAAAGATGAGTGGTCCAGGACTTGATAGCGTTATGGCTATTTTAGGAAAAGAAGAGACTATGTTAAGGATTGCAAACGCGATAACTGCAAACTCTTAATCAACTTACATATCGTAGTAATTAAAGGGCTTAAAATGAAAGATATATTTGAGAAACTCGGTCTGTTTTATCTAGGAAAAGATAGTAATGATGAGAGTTTAACACTCTATAAATCAAAGCATTTGACTACCCATGCTATGCTTGTTGGGATGACTGGTTCTGGTAAAACAGGGCTTGGCATAGGACTCATAGAAGAAGCCGCGATAGACAATATCCCCTCTATTATTATTGATCCAAAAGGAGACATGGGAAACCTCACTCTAGCCTTTCCTAAAATGAGAGGAGAGGATTTCGAACCATGGGTAGAAACATCCAACGCAGATGAGACACTCTCTCAAAAAGCAGAACTCACTGCTTCAATGTGGGAAAATGGTTTAGAAGCATCTGGACAAGATAAAGCAAGAGTTCAAAAGTTAGCAGAGGTAGAAAAAACAATCTACACACCTGGTAGTTCTGCTGGTGTCAGTGTCAACATACTCGCTAGTTTCTCAGCTCCAACTCAAGAGATTTTAGAAGATAGCGACACACTCGCTTCTCTCATAAACACAACTGTCTCTTCTCTTTTATCACTCATCTCAATAAAATCAGACAACATAAACTCCAAAGAGCATCTTCTACTCTCAAACATCATCTACCACTTTTGGCTCAAAGGAGTCTCTTTGAGCTTAGAAGATATTATCGGTTATGTAGCTTCACCACCCTTTAAAAAGATTGGTATGCTCCCTCTGTCATCATTTTACACACAAGACCAAAGAATGAAGTTAGCGATGCTCTTAAATGGTGTCGCTTCATCAGTTACTTTCTCCTCATGGATACAGGGTGAAACACTAGATATTCAAAATATGCTCTATGATGAAAATGGTAAGGCTAAAGTGGCAATATTTTCTATCGCTCATCTTAATGACAGTGAGAGAATGTTTTTTGTGACCATACTGCTAAACACTTACATAAGCTGGATGCGACAGCAAAGAGGAAGCTCCGCTTTAAAGAGTGTACTCTATATGGATGAGATATTTGGATTTTTTCCACCTACTAAAAATCCGCCATCAAAAGAGCCTATGCTACTACTGCTCAAACAGGCTCGTGCCTTTGGAACGGGGGTAGTCCTCTCAACGCAAAATCCAGTAGATATAGACTACAAAGGCCTCTCAAATATAGGGACATGGTTTGTTGGAAAACTGCAAACTAAACAAGATATAGCCAAAGTGATAGATGGTATCGCAGCTAAATCACCTCTTGATAAAGAGGCAATAGCGCATAAGATAGCGACACTTAAAGGCAGACATTTTTTTATGAAAAATGTTCATAGTGATACAACAAAAGAGTTCTCTACACGATGGGTGCTCTCATACCTCAAAGGTCCAATGACAAAAGATGACATCAAGAGAGTTATGCATGATAAAAGGGTGCAAAAAGAGATACAAAAAGAGGAGTCTCCTAAACCAAGCAAAGAGAGTAAGGCAGAGACAAAACAGATACTAAACGAAGATATCAAAGAGTATTTTTTAGATAGTAATATGAACGCTCAGACACCCTTTTATCCATCCATATACTCCTCTGTAAATGTAAGATTTTACAATCAAAAGAGAGGAGTCGATGTCATAGACGAGTTGGAACTCATACTTGAGCTTGATGGCTCTGAAAATACAATAGAGTGGGGCAATGCAAGGCAGACTCAAGCCTTAAACTTTTTGACAAAACCTAACACAAACGCTACCTTTAGTAAACTCCCCGCAACAGCTACAAGAGCAAAAAGCCTCAAAAATTTTCAAAAAGCATTAGCAAATTATCTGTATGAATCTCAAAAGATAGAACTCTTTGCAGTAAAAGAGCTCAAACTAGAGTCAAAACTAAACCAGAATAAACGAGACTTTTTAGTAGAAGTCGAAGATACGCTCAAAGAGTTACGAGATGAAAAAACGCAAAAACTCCAAGACAAATTTGAAGTAAAATACAAACGCCTAGAGGAGAAACTCAAACGTTTAGAAATTAAACTTCAAAAAGAAGAAAATGATGTCAGCTCCAAAACGACAGATACAATCGTAGATGTTGGTTTGGCAATCTTTGGTGCTTTTTTTGGAAGAAAAACTCTCTCAACTACTACTATGAGAAGAGGTGCTTCTGCCTTTAAAAAAGGAAAAGGTGTCCTCAAAGAGAGGGATGATGTCAAAAATATTCTAGAACAGATTGAAGATTTAGAAGAGAACATAAGCGCATTAAATACAACTCTCGAAGATGAGATTCAAGGAATCGAAGATAAGCTTGATATCCAAAACTATGAAATTAGTTCATTCTTCATAAAACCTAGACGTACCGACATAACGATTCTGGATTTTGCACTTTTATGGCAGAGGTAAGTCATAAAAAAGTGTTAAATCCCTGTCTGACAACTACTTAAACCCCCCATACTGAATAACTAAAACAACTCTTCCATATTTATTCCCCAAAAGAAATTGTATGAGGTAGATGACAAGACGTGAATTCCCTCATCCTGCTCCACCCTTTGCCCTAAAATCTTGGACATTACTACTACGCCTTAAACCTTCCCATTTCATACTTAGTCCTGCAATATTTTATATCATTATAACAAAAACAGGTGAGAGTCTTTTATTTTAACATGACTCTGTTCTTTCCTTCTCCTTTGGCTCTATAGAGATAATTATCAACTCTTTTTAGAAGAGTTTGTAGTGTATCTCCTTTGTGAACATCTGTCACTCCAAAACTTGCTGTTATCTTGTAATTTACAAGTGAAAAGAGTTCTTTATCATCTTGTATACTTACTCTTAATTTATTAGCAATGACTTCAGAGTCACTCAAAGAGGATTTCACAAAGGCAATTACAAACTCCTCGCCACCCCATCTAGCATAAAGGTCACTCTCTCGAACACTCTTTTTAATGATTTGAGCTATTCGTATAAGAACTGCATCTCCTATATCATGTCCAAAGTTATCATTCACCTTTTTAAAGTCATCTATATCAAAAAAAAGAAAGGAAATTCTTAGCGATTCTCTCTTATTTAAAAGAAGTAAATGTTTTATTTTTTTACTAAAAACTCGTCTATTTGGTAAATCTGTTAGCATGTCATAGTTAGCAAGTTTTTCTAAATTACGATTATGGCGATTAACCATCTTTACAAAGATAAAGAGAATCATCACAGTAACAAGCAGTGATAGAGCAAGGTTCATGTAAAAAGTTCTTACTACATTAACTGTAAAGTCAGATACTTTTGCTTGAACTAAAAGATACAAATCAAGTTCTGGTATGTATTTAGAGTGTATTAAATGTTCATCTCCTTGAGTATCTTGAAATTTAATAGTATGTGTTCGATTACTAAGGAGTTTCTCTTTGTATTGATTGAGTGTAGCATCATCTTGTAAATTTTTAAATTTAATTATATTACGTTCATAAAGAATCAATTCACCTCTCTTGTCTGCAAAAAAGACTTTAAATTTATAATCTTCACGAAATCTTTTTAACATATCGTTGATATATGATATTTTTATACCAACTCCTGTTGCTCCTAACATATGAAACTTCTCATCAAATATTTTATGATTTATAAACATAAACATTGAATTGTTTATATTTTTATTGAAGTCAATATTTACCTCATGGGAGGCCGCTTTATCTCTAAACTCATAATACCAAGCATTTGTTGGGTTTCCTACTTTCATCTTTTCGACAAAACCACGAGCTAAATAATAGTTTTGTGTACTTTGTGATGCCACAAAAACAGTTGACATCTTGTACTTGTTTTTTATAGATTCCAAATAATCTTTGATTTTTTCTTTATCTTCTTCTTCGTTGACCAACCAATGCCTTAAAAAAGTATCTTGTGCCATCATGGAAGCAACGAGGTTGGGTTCTATAAGATGCGTTTGTATTTTGTTGTATATATTGTCAGTACTTAGTGGTAAAGAAGCCTCTCTTAAATGCTCTCGTGTACTTGCTAAAGTCATTACATAGTTTACAAATGAAAGGCTCACACTCAGTAGTAAAAGTAAAAAAGTTATTATGAAAATAAGTCTATATTTGGAATTCACAAATTTTCTCCATATTCTATCTAGCATCATTCTATCAAACTTACATGTAAGTTAGTCTAAAAATATTTTTGCACTACATATTACAACACTTAAAACTTCTGCATTTAAGGAGATAACTTTTATTTTCACTGTTCCTATTAAACAAACATGATGTAAACTTCTCTTTATGAATAACAATCAAATAACTATAAAAACTATCCTCAAACTAGTCTTAGAAAAAAAACCGACACTTATTTATGGACAAATCATCACAATTTTAGCAATCTTAGTGAGTGTCCCTATCCCTTTGATGTTGCCAGTTATGGTAGATGAAATACTGCTAAACAAACCTGCTACATTTGTAGAGAGCATCAACTTTTTTGTTGGTGAGACGACTGCGTTTTACTACATTGCTATTGTTACTTTTGCGGTTATATTTTTACGCTTTATCTACTACTTTTTTACAGTCATCATCACTAAAATTTTCACAAATATCTCAAAATATGTAACCTTTATGGTGAGAAAAAGATTGCTCGAGCATCTTCGCATAGCCGCTATGAATGAGTATGAAACCCTTGGAAGTGGTGCAATTACTGCGAATCTGGTTACAGATGTCAACACCCTTGATGCGTTTATCATTACTGGAATAAGTAAGCTTGTCTCTTCACTCTTAACACTCATAGCCGTTGCAGCTGTTATGATAGCGATAGACCCAATCTTAGGGATACTCATACTTATAGTGCAACCTGTCATCATGATAATGAGCAAAAAAATGTCTGGCATAGTTGGTAAGTTAAAAGCTGAGGAGAATGCTGCTATCTCAAATTTTCAAGAAGATGTTGGAGAGACTTTAGAGCTTTTTGGGCAGATTAAAGCGAGTAACCAAGAGAAGTACTTCTTTGGTCAAGCAACAGATTTAGCAAAAAACATTCAAACCACTTCAAATCAGTATAGCTATAAAAATGTAGCCTATGAGAGACTCTCCTTTACTATCTTTTTAGTAATGTTTGAACTTATTCGTGCCTCTGGTTTAGTTTTGGTCGCGTATAGTGACCTGAGTATAGGGATGATGTTTGCGATGTTTGGCTATATCTGGTTTATTATGACTCCTGTTCAAGATATGCTGAGCATGCAGTATAGTTACTCATCTGCAAAAGCAGCCTTAGAGAGAATCAACAAAATTCTAGCTCTTCAAACAGAGAAAAGTGGCACACAATGTTTAGAAGAGAAAGATATCAATATCTCATTACAAAATCTAAACTTTTCTTATGTCAAAGAGAAGGAGATACTCAAAGAGATCTCTCTAGAGATTAGTGCAGGATGTAAGATAGCCCTTATTGGAGCGAGTGGAAGTGGTAAAACAACCTTAGCACAAGTTATCGCAGGTTTTTATGAAAAGTGCGATGGAGAGCTTCTCTTTAATGGTATCAAAACAGAGGAGTTAGACAAAAGTACACTGAGGGAAAAAGTTTTTTTAGTGCTGCAGATGCCTATTCTTTTCAATTCAACCTTGCGTTTTAACATCACTATGGGAGATAAAAGTATCACTGATAAGGAGATACTCAAAGCTCTAAGTATCGCTCAACTTGATGATATGCTTGAGGGTATGGATAAGAAACTAGACACTATCGTCGGGCATCATGGTATCCGTCTCTCTGGTGGGCAGAGACAGCGTCTGAGTATAGCACGCATGATAATAGCAAACCCTAGCGTTGTTATCTTTGATGAGTCCACCTCAGCACTTGATGTGCATACAGAAGCACTTCTTCAAGCCCAGCTTTTACCACTCCTTCAAGATAAAACAGTCATAACAATAGCACACAGACTCAGTACAGTTAAAAATTCAGACTATATCTATGTACTCCATGAAGGTGAAATTGTTCAAGATGGTACGCATGAAGAGCTCGAAGATAAAGAGGGTCACTATAATGAGTTTGTCAAACAACAGCTTATTTAAAAAAAATATCTAAATTGAAATTATTATTCTCTACTTTGCTTAATAATCTATAATAGTTACTTATACTTACTTGATCTTTTTTAAAAGGATTGAAGATGAAAGATAGTAACAAAATAAAAAATGCTCTTTGGGGTCTGTTTATTTCAGACTCTCTTTGTATGCCTGCACACTGGTACTATAAACGTGAGTACTTAAAAAAAGAGTTTGGTACAATCACTGGTTATAACGATGCCCCTCATCCACATCCGGAATCTTTTATGGTTGGAAACACCTACTTCCCTGATACACAAACAGCAAAAAAACTCAATCGCCCTTACGATATTTTACATAAGCATATCAAGTTTTACAACACCTCATACAGTCACCTTAACATTAATACAAAGGTGCATGATGGTGAGCATGCCAATCTCATGCCAACACTAGATGAGAGATACCATTATCACCACGGTTTAAAAGCTGGGGAGAATACACTTGGAGCAAACCTTGTAAGAGTTCTACTACGCTCTGTAATTAAAAACAGTGCTTATGATCAAGACAGCTTTTTAGATGATTTTATATTATACATGACCTCTACTGATACAAATAGTGACCCATATTTAGAGATTTATATTCGTGATTGGTTTGAGAACTACTCAAAAGGAGTAGCGCCTGAGTTATGTGCACCTAGTCAAATCCAGAGATGGTCTATTGGCTCTCATGGAGGTATTATTCGTCCTCTTGTTTTATCACTCACTGAGCAGAGTTCTTACCAAGCTTTAGGAGTCGCTATAAGCCATCAACAACTAACTCATAACTCACGAAACGTCTCTTCTGCTCTTGGTCTTCTTGTTCCTCTTTTATCAAACCTGTTAGAGAGTGGAAACCCTATGGATACTATACTTGAGTACATAAAAAACACTCCTCTGATTAAAATACACGGTGAAGATTTATCAAAAATCTACTTTGAATCAAAGGGACCAGGCAATATTCCAAAAGATAAAATGTGGGAGATTCACACTCACTATTCAGATGAGTATTTAAGTGATATTATTGACGATGCCACTGATGAGAACATGATTACAACACGTTTTGCAACTGCCTGTTATCCAGAACATGGTGTACCATTAATACTTTATTTTTTGCATAAAAATAGGTTTGATTTTACCGCTTCACTACTTGATAATGCCAATGCAGGAGGTGATAATGTTCACAGAGGTATGATTTTAGGTCTCTTAGCTGGTGCAGCTACAGATGAGATACCAGAGTCATTAAAAACTGGGCTTAGAGAATATGAAAAGATAAACCAAGAGATAAATGCCTTTGTAAAGCTTTGCCAATAGTGCAGATAAAGAAGCATAGCTCCACTTTTTAAGCATCAATATTTTATAATAAAAAATATTATAAATATACGCTTACAAAATAAGGATTTTAATGATTGCGTTTCTTTTTTACCTAGTTATTTTTGGATTTATATACTCTTTAAGTAACAGAGTCACAGCTTTACAACAAGAGTTATTTTTACTCAAAAAAAAGTCTACTACACAGAGAGTAAGAGCCAAAGGGAGTGTAAGTTTTAAGGCTACTGAAGCTCCTGTTAAAGAAGCTACTCCTGATATAGTGCAAAAGTACGAAACTATAGAAACAGTAAAGGCACAAGCTCCTAGCGAACCTACAAATGCATGGTTTGATTATATAAAAAATTATTTTACTACTGGGAATGTAGCAGTCCGTATCGGGGGCGTCATACTCTTTTTTGGTCTGGCATTTTTAGCGAAATACGCTTCTGATAATAGTATGGTTAGTATCGAAATACGTATGTTAGCACTTGTTTTTTTCTCTTTTGCTCTCATCACTGTAGGCTGGAGACTACGAGAGAGAGAAGGCTACTATGGACTTATTTTACAAGGTATTGGTATTGGAGTTTTTTACCTAGTTGTTTATGTTTCTACAAAAAGCTATCTGTTACTCTCGCCAGCTACTGCGTTTATCATTATGCTGAGTATTGTTATCTTTGGATCGCTCCTCGCTGTAAGGCAAAACTCTCTTCATTTAGCCGTTTTTGCCATAGGTGGTGGATTTTTAGCACCTATTCTTACCTCTGATGGGAGTGGCTCGCATATAGGTAAGAATAG
>Ga0209345_10000361_pt1 | contig 59241 bp, 49 predicted proteins | sample Cruoilmetagenom7_FD_187294 | JGI IMG/M metagenome (GOLD analysis project Ga0209345, IMG submission 187294) | Oil polluted marine microbial communities from Coal Oil Point, Santa Barbara, California, USA - Sample 7 (SPAdes) (version 2) | ecosystem: Environmental > Aquatic > Marine > Oil seeps ... | reverse complement strand
TGGCCCAGGCTGGAGTGATGATGTCCGCCAGCAAGTAGAAACGTTTACAAAACGATTTGATTTGCCAGTTGTCACATCCTTCCGCTGCCAGGACTACATCGACAATCGCACCGAAAGTTACGTTGGGCACGCAAGTGTCGGCATGGACCCTTCATTAGCGAAAACGATCTCGGAGGCTGACACACTGCTGGTTGTCGGCGCGCGGCTTGGCGAAATGACAACTGGTGGCTACAAGTTGCTGGATGTTCCCAACCCACGCCAAAAACTGATCCACGTCTCCCCCAATGCGGATGAATTGGGGTCGGTTTATCGGGCCGAGTTGCCTATCCTGGCTTCGTCCGCCATGTTCGCGGCCTCACTCGAAACCCTTCAATCGCCTTCATCCTCTGCATGGAAAGACTGGCGGCAGGAAGCACGAAATAACTACACAGCAACCCTTAATCCAATACCTACGCCTGGGAAACTCCAGTACCAGGAAGTGCTACGTTCGCTGTCGAATAGCCTCCCGGAAGACGCCGTAATGTGCAATGGAGCAGGCAATTATGCAGCCTTTCTCCATCGTTACTTTGAGTACAAAGGTTATGGCACACAGATGGCCCCTACCTGCGGCTCAATGGGCTATGGGCTGCCCGCCGCAATCGCTGCCAAGCTTGCAGAGCCGCAAAAGACCGTTCTGGCGTTCGCTGGCGATGGCTGTTTTATGATGACATGCCAAGAACTCGCAACCGCCATGCAGTACGATGTGCCGGTCATCATCATCGTGGTCAACAATGGCATGTTTGGAACCATCCGCATGCACCAGGAGCGCGAGTACCCCGGCCGTGTCTCGGGCACCAAACTCGTCAATCCAGACTTCGCCGCCTTCGCTCGTAGCTTTGGGGCTCATGGCGAAACGGTTGAAGCAACAGACGAGTTTGCGCCTGCGCTGGAGCGCGCGATGGCATCGGGAAAACCTGCGCTGATCGAGTTGAAAACCGATCCTGAAGCGCTAACGCCTCGTCAAACCCTCACTCAAGTTAGAGAGAGCGCACAAAAAACCTAGGGCCGATCGTTTTAGGTTGGAGCACTTTTGCTTCGGCCCAAAATGTTAATCAGTCTCCAAAAATATATTCGCGCGACGCATCATCATTCAGTATCGCGCGATAACGCCACTCTGCATCAACGTGCAACAAGGTCTTCAGTCTGTGTTTTCGCCAGCCTTCCATATGCCTGAGCCATATGTCGACGGTTTGCCTTCGAACTTTGAAGCTGCCCGCTTTGAGAGCCAAAAGGAATAAGGTGATGGCAACATCTCAAACCGCTCCTCGATGCCGAGTTTGCGGGCCGCATCAATCGGCCAGTTGGGATTATACATAACCTCGCGCGCCAGAGCGACAAGGCTGGCCTGGTTGTTGTGCAGAATTTCCTCGGCTTGATCCGCATGCACAATGTGGCCAACGGCCATTGTCAGGATGCCGGCCTCAGCCTGGATCTTCTCCGCATAAGGCACCTGATAGCCGTACTTCTGCGATCGCTCGCCATCCATCGGGGAGTATTTCAAAGTCCCACCCGATGAGCAGTCGATGACGTCAATGCCGACAGCTTTCAACTTGCGCGACAACCGCACACTTTCCTCGATCCCCCAACCCGCATCATCTTCACATGATAGACGCATAAATAGCGGCTTGCTATCAGGCCAAACAGCCCGCACTTTTTCAGCCACCTCTAGGGCAAACCGCATGCGGTTTTCTTCGCTGCCGCCATACTCGTCGTTGCGAAGATTCGACACTGGCGACAAAAACTGATGGATGAGATAGCCGTGCGCCGCGTGGATTTCGAGCATTTCGAACCCGCATTTATCCGCCCGAACCGCAGCCTGAGCCCAATTATCAGCCATCTCCTTCACTTCGTCATTCGTCAGCGCGCGAGGTGTCGGCATTTTTTCAGTGTGCGCAACCGCACTCGGTGCAACGAGCTCCCAACCATCCCAATCGTAAATATCCGGCTCAGAGCCGCTCAACGATTTACCGCCATCCCAAGGTCGTGAAAGGCGCGCCTTGCGCCCCGAGTGTCCAAGCTGAATACCGGCGATTGCACCATGCTTTTTGATGAAGTCAGCGCACCGTGTCAGTGCGGGAATAAATTTATCGTCCCACAACCCAAGATCCCCGACAGTGCCGCAACCGTTCCGCGCGACTTTGGTGGATTCCATGATGACTAAGCCGGCTCCACCCGCTGCATAGCGGCCTGCATTCATCATATGCCAGTCCGTGGCGAATCCCTTGTCTGACATATACTGGTGCATCGGGGCAATTACGACGCGGTTTTTCAAAGTGACATTGCGGATCTTAAGCGGTGTAAACAATATGGGATGGGGCAACGACGTTTCTCCATTCAGCAAATACGATTGCGCAAAAGCTGCCATGAGTGCGCACACAAGAGATCATCAACCATATGCATTGGCGCTCGCGATGAAAAACTTTTTATCTCTCCCCTACAAGAGCCTCAAACATGCCTTACTCTACGGCACTGTTTTTGTTGATATCATCAATGTTTCATCCTGCGCTCAATTGGTTGCAGTGGCAATGTTAGATACCATAATGTCACCAAACCGGATGCGGCGAGGATACACTTGAGGCAAATCAAGGTAGTGTTTTCACACTTGGTTCTTAGTGCCTGAATTGATGCAAAAGGAGAGTGGAATTATGCCAAGAGTGATCACCTATCTAGCGGCTGTGGTTTTTGGAATACTGGCCACGGCCCAAGTGCAGGCCCAGACCAAGGTATCAGTAGGGACCCTTACTTGCACCGGCGGCGCAGGGGTTGGTTTGATCCTTGGATCTAGGAAGACATACGATTGCAGGTTTTCGCCTTCTGGCGGTGCGCCCAAACAGGGTTACAGTGCAACCGTCACGAAAATTGGTCTCGACGTTGGTATCACCGGGAAGAGCGTCATGGTGTGGACGGTTTTCGCCGCCACACAAAATGTGAAGCCAGGCTTGCTTGCAGGTACTTATTCCGGGGCGGCTGCCGATGTGGCTATTGGAATTGGCGGCGGAGCTAAAGTTCTGGTTGGTGGATCCGCAAAGTCAATCGCACTGCAACCTCTCAGTGTACAAGGCCAAACCGGTCTGAATCTAGCCGTGGGTGTCGCCAGCATGACACTTCGGTAATAGGCACAGGCACGGCGTAAGAGGCATGGCGTGGATCACGGTCATGGCGGCACATTGGTGCCGCCTATGATTTCTCAGCGGCCTGTTTGGTAACGCACTTCAACTGGCGAGCGGCGTTTGTGCGCCCATATTTTTGCATTCAATTGCTATGCTCGGGATTATAGCCCGAGGTTGGTAGCGGCTCGTGCTTTTTCTACAATGACGAGTTTGATAATCTCGTGAACAAAACTGAACTGCTCTTCTCAATCTCCTTGCAAGCGTGTTAGCCAGGGTTTTGACGCAGCAGCAAGAAGATATATCGATGAGACGTGGATTGGCAGCGCTATTGATGATTGTGACGGTGCTTGCACCGTGTGCTATCGCGCATGCCATGCAAAGTCAGACGGCTGGCATTGCGTCTGCACAACATCATCTTGTTGTGTCCCCGGCTCGAGAGTATGCACATCATGAACACACCCGTGATGATGCGCATAACAATGGACATTGCGGCAACGGCGAAACAAATCACACGCCGCTGAGTGAAGACTGCTCTGGCGATTGCCAGACACTTCAGCGGGTTGCAGCTTTCACCATGCCTGATCGGGCGAGGTCAGCGGTTGATGTTGAGTTTGATTCCGAGACGCTGGTTTCACTGATCAGCCAGGCTCATTCCTTCGTCTCGACAGTGCATCATTCGCAAGCTCGATTCGAGCACACCGTTGCGCGTATTGACACGGTGTCCGTCCTGCATCAGACGGCTCGTTTTCGACTCTGAGGCTCCCCTTCTGACATTTTGATCGTCTCGGTACTTCCGGCCCACGCAAGCGGGCGCCAAGTACCTAGAATTGCATGCGATTTAATCGATATATCAGGGGGATTCCGTGCTCAATCGGCTGACCATAATACTGTGTGCCTCTTTCGGACTATTTGGTTGCGAGCCAAGGCACCCCGACATCCTTTTGTCGGCTGGGCATCCAGCCAATCCATATGCACGCTCGGGGCGCCCACTGCCGACACCCTCCGCTCTGCGGCCCGAACTCCGCCGCGCGACACCTCAACTCGAACCTGCGTCGCCATCCTCCACGCGCTCTGGTTCTACGCGCTCTGGTCCCGTGACCGGTGACCATAGCGGTCACAAGATGTAAGGAGGATGCATTCCATGATTAGACAATTGATATCGGTTGCGATTCTTTTCAGCTCGTTGTTGCTGGCAGGCTGCGCGACCTCTCTCTCTCCTGAAACAGCGTTTTTAGACGTTGCGGAAACCGTAAACCAGCGCACAGGAAAACAGATCGAATGGGACGTCGGTAGCACCGATGACCTCAAGGCACGCGCGCACGTCGACCATGCCCTTTCCCGTCGACTGACCCCGCCGAGTGCCATTCAGATCGCGCTATTGAACAACAAGACGCTTCAAGCGGGCTACACAAACCTAGGCATGGCACAAGCCGATCTGGTGCAGGCCGGCCTCTTGAGCAATCCCGTTCTCGACGGATCTGTATTGTGGCCATACAATCCGCAGGCGGCTGTCGGAAACGTGGCTGCCGGCATCGTTGTCAACTTCATTGAACTGTTCTGGAAGCGCTACAAAAAAGCCGTTGCACGCTCTGCGCTTGAAGAAGTGAAAATCCAGATTGCCGGTATGGTTATTGATCATGCCACGAAGACAAATCTGGCCTTCATCGACTATGTCGCCGCAAAACAAGAGATTGGCCTTTACCGGCAAGTCGTCAAAGCCGCCAGGGCGGCCGTTATCAGTGCGAAGGCTATTCGCGAAGCCGGCAACTCAACGCCTCTTGATTTTGAGCAACAGCAAAACCTTCTGACGCAAGCAAAGCTCGACCTTGCTAGTGCTCAATCCCGCGCAGGCTCGGCACGGGAAAAGTTGAACGTCCTGATGGGGCTGACTGGTAAGCAGACACGCTGGCGTGCACCCTCGCGGTTGCCATCGGCGAAGCGCCGCCCGTTCCACGTTACAAATATCGAACAGCGCGCGGTTGAGAAAAGCTTGGAACTGGCGGCATTGCGCCAAAAGATCATGACGCTTGGATACAAGTATCAGCTCACGAGCAAGAAGGCGCTCATTCCAGACATCGGCATCGGTGTTGAGTATGAAAAAACCGGCTCGGGCGCTGAGTTGGAACGCGAGATCGGCCCAACTTTCGATGTAACGTTGCCGTTATTCGATCAAGGCCAGGCGAAGAAGGCGCGTGCGATCTTCGAAGTACGTCAGGCTCAAAACGCCTACTGGGCATTAGGTATCCGCGTGCGCTCTGCCGCTCGACTTGCCAAGGCTGCCCTGCAGACGACGCACAAGACAGCGCGTTATTTCACGCGTTCAATTCTGCCCCAGCAGGCCAGGTTGTTGTTGGCAACACAGCAGCAATACAACGCCATGCAGGAAGACGTATTTCGCTTGATCCGTGCCAAACGCGATCAGATCCAGGCCGGACGAAGCTACATAGATGCGCTCAAATCGTTTTGGCGTGCCTATGTCAACTATCAGCAAATATTGAGTGGCCGGCTGCCTGACGGCGCCGGCAGTGGAATGGTTGTCGCCGCAGCAGCGGCTGGCACCGGTGGTGAAGGAGGTCACTAATGGCGAAATTTTTGAAAACACTGACCCGTCGACGGTTCCTGGCAACATCAGGAGCCGCTGTGGCTGGGGCGACCTTCGCAGGCGCCACGGCGGATGCGCAAAAGCCGATTGATAATTCGAAAATGCACGCCGGTCACAATATGGGTGCGGTGAAGCCCAAGAAAGTAAGCGCTGCGCCTGCCAGTGGATATGCCACGCCGCGCGGCAACGACTGGTATGCGCGCACGGTTGACCCGGACGGGACTTATCCACCTGGAATGCCAGGCAAGGACTATACGCCGGTTCACAAACCCAATGGATCGACACTGCCATTCAAAATTGTCGGAGACGTCAAAGTCTTCCATCTCGTGGCTCAAGAGATGATGAACGAATTCGCGCCCGGATTCAAAGCCATTGTCTGGGGGTACAACGGGGAGATGTCCGGTCCTCTGATCGAAGCTGTTGAAGGCGACAAGATCCGGATTTACGTCACCAACGAACTCGCGGTTCCGACCAGTGTGCACTGGCACGGCCTGATCCTGCCCTGCAACATGGATGGCGTCAGCGGCCTCACACAGCGGCCAATCAAGCCTGGTGAAACATTCAAATATGAGTTTCCCTGCATCCAACATGGCACGTTCATGTACCACTCTCACAAGGACACCATGACCCAGGAGGGCATGGGGCTGATGGGGATGTTTGTAATTCATCCACGCCAACCGAAGAGCCCGCGACCCGATCGTGACTTTTCGATAATGCTACACGAGATGGATATAAAGCCCGGCACCTATCGCCCGGATACTAGTGTATCATCCGGTTTCAACACGCTGACGATCAACGGCAAGGTTTTCCCAGGCACGGCACCGATCGTATGTCAGACCAACGATCGTGTGCGTATCCGGGTGGGTAATCTTTCAGCGATGGATCATCACCCGTTCCATATTCATGGCCACTCGTTCCGTGTCACGGAAACTGATGGGGGGGTCGTGCCGGAGGGCGCCTTGTGGCCGGACACCACCGTCCTTGTCGGGGTTGGACAAGCTCGAAATATCGAATTCGTCTCAGATAATCCGGGTGACTGGGCCGTCCATTGCCATATGACACACCACATCATGAACCAGATGGGCCACGGGCTCGTGAACATGGTCGGTGTCAAACCCGAGAAGATTGATGCGGCCGTGCAAAGCGTGGTGCCGAGTTACATGACGATGGGCACGGATGGCATGGGCGAGATGGGAAAGCACGCCAAATATATGGATATCCCGGAGAACTCAATTCCCATGGTCGGCACCAAAGGCCCGCATTCCTACATTTCGGCGGGCGGCATGTTCACAGTCCTGAAAGTGCGCAATCAGGTCAAAGGCTTCGGCGATCCTGGTTGGTATCAACCGCCCGAAGGGACAATGGCGCGTACAGCCACAGCCGCTGAACTCCGTCGCGACGGCATCAAGGTCTCGTAATTGGATTGGGTGGCTTTGCTATCCGATACCCCCGCGCCGGGGGAAATCTCTGAAAGGAAAACAAATGAACTCGTTCAAATCTGTCATCTCCAGCTTGCTGATTGCAATCGCAGTGGCTGCATCTCCCTTTGCGGCACATGCTGCGGCCGATGGGCCGATGGTTAAAGGCCAGGTCAAAGAAGTTCGTCCAAATGGTGATCTAACTATCAAGCATGGGCCGATACCAAATCTTGATATGAGCGCCATGACAATGGTCTTCAAAATGAGTGATCCAAAGATCGCAAAAGGCATCAAGACGGGAGACAAGATTAAGTTTCACGCCGAAGATGTCGGCGGCAAACTAACCGTTATGCATATCGAAAAAGCGAAGTGATCTAGGGCTAGCCGCATACGATGACAATCCGCGGCATCAGCAGCAGCGCATTATATGTTTGCGGCTGGCCCCCTTACTGGAGACACACGCATGAAACAGAGAACGATACTTCTATCCATTGCAGCCATTGCGGTGGTGCTCGGTGGGTTCTGGCTCATGAAGAGCGGGCACAGTCGCGACAAACCGCTTGTATCCGTGAAGGCTCCAATACTCTCTGCTGAAGCGCAGGTGGGCAAAGGGTTGTTCGACCAAAACTGTGCGACTTGTCATGGCAACAATGCTGCGGGGTCGAACAGAGGGCCGCCCCTCATCCACATCATCTATGAGCCCAACCACCACGCAAATATTTCATTTCAGCGCGCAGCAAAGTACGGCGTTCGGGCGCACCACTGGAGATTTGGCAACATGCCACCCATTCCGGCGGTTGGGCGGCCTGATGTCACCAAGATCCTAGCTTACGTGCGCGAATTACAGCGGGCGAATGGAATTCAATAGTCGAAAGTCACGTCACATAATCCACCTTGCCAGTAAGAACTTAGGAGCTAACGAATATGAAATCTTCGATCACATCAATAGTTATCGCGGCAACCCTATACCTTGCCGCAAGTCTTATGGTTTCCGGGGCGAGCTTGGCGGGTGCCGGCGCCAAGGGCCATGGACATGAAGATGAAACGGCCTATGGCATGCCGGGGAATCCAAAAAAGCATGCGCGGGTTGTTAAAATAATAATGAAAGAAGGCGACGGCACCATGTCGTTTGAGCCAAACCTCGTGAATGTCAAGAAGGGTGAACAGATCCTGTTCAAGCTCAAAAACATTGGTGAACTCGATCATGAGATCGTTATTGCGACGCTTGCCTCTAATCTCAAGCACGCAAAGGAAATGGCTAGATTTCCGAACATGGAGCACGTTGATCCAAATGCCAAACGGCTGAAGCCGAAGGCCTCGGGCGAAATTCTATGGCGCTTTACCAAGGTTGGCGAATTCGACATGTCATGTTTGATTCCCGGCCATCGAGAGGCTGGAATGACAGGAAAAATTATTGTTCAATAGGTGATGTGAATAGGATCGGGACCAGAGGCAAATAGTGGTGTTGCAATTGAACAGCAACTGGTCCCCGATCTATCTTATTTACCATTGTGGAATAGCTGTTACCCCTCAACCGCAATCAAGGCTGTGACGTCGTTGTTGCGTCCAGCAGCTGCGAATTGTACACCTCCGGATGGCGTGGAAGATGCGAACCTCACGATCATTGATCTGTGTGTCGTAATGAAACTGCGCTTAGAGCAGGTTCATCTTTGATGAAACCACTTAAGACGTTTATGCGTGCTCTAAGCATTTATTTTAGAGCCTGATGGATTTCGAGAAAACGGACCTCGAACAAATTGAAGGGAAGGCTATGTTTTTTGAGCCCGCCAAAGGAGACCACGGCTTCTCCCATAGCCCGGTTAATAGCCTCATCATCCCACGACCGATCGGCTGGATCACCTCGCTCGACAAGGACGGCAACGTCAATCTGGCCCCCTATAGCTTTTTCAATCTTGTCTCTTATCGCCCGCTAACAGTGATGTTCTCCGTCGGCTATGGGACAGCCGAGGATGACCGCTCCAAGGATACGCTGCGTAACGTCCAGGAGACCGGTGAATTTGTACACAACGTGACCACATGGGATACGCGGGAGGCGATGAATGCGACATCCGAAACGCTTGGGAAGGGCATCGACGAATTGGCTCGCGCAGGCTTGACGCCATTGCAGTCGAAACTCGTGAAGCCACCTCGCGTAGCAGAAGCTCCGGCTCATTTCGAGTGCAAGCATGTGGGCTCTTATGTGGTTCCTCATACCAAGCCAGAGGATATATATACGGTCGTGTTTGGGGAGGTCGTTGGCGTCCATATCGAAGATCAACTGATCACAGAAGACGGACGGATCGACGTCGCGAAGTTGAAGCCTCTCGGGCGTCTTGGCTATCTGGACTATTCGACTATTACCGGCGAGAAGATCTTTACAATGGAGCGACCGGAAACCTAGTCTGAAATTTCCCTCTGCATTTGAAATTCCTGGTGAAATGCCTAGTGAAATGCCTGGCCAATACTTCCGGCACTCCCGACAAAAGATGCGGTTAACCGCTCGATTGTATCGCGATACTCCGGCGATTGAGTTGATCCCGAATAAACTGCGACGGTAAGAGCCGCTTCCACCTGCCTCGCGCCTCGACTATGCTGTAGGCATGAGCGACATCCTTGATAAAATTACCGCCTATAAACTCCGCGAAATCGTAGCTGCAAAGCAAGCATTACCGCTGGCCGCAGTAGAAGCGGCCGCCGACAAAGCTTCGCCTGTCCGCCCCTTTGCCGATGCGCTTGCGAGCACGATTGATTCGGGAAACTTCGCATTGGTGGCGGAGGTCAAAAAGGCCAGTCCCTCCAAAGGTCTGATCCGCGCGAATTTCGATCCCCCCTCGCTTGCAGGCGCCTATGAGGCCGGTGGCGCCACCTGCCTCTCTGTCCTCACTGACAGGCCCTCGTTCCAAGGCTCGCCTGCGTTCCTGACAGCCGCCCGAGAAGCGACCAATTTGCCAGCGTTACGCAAGGACTTCATGCTCGATACCTACCAAGTTTCTGAGGCAAGATCCTGGGGCGCTGACTGCATTCTGATCATCCTCGCACAGGTCAGCGACCAGACCGCGCGTGATCTCGCCTCCGCCGCGCGCGATTGGAGTATGGACGCTATCGTCGAGGTGCATGACGATGCCGAACTCGACCGTGCGCTAGAGCTGGATTGCAGGCTCATTGGCATAAATAATCGCAATTTGCGCACGTTTGAGACATCTCTTGAGACGACCGAGCGACTGGCCCCGCGCGTAGGGGATGATCGTATTGTTATCGGTGAAAGTGGAATTTCCACTCACGCTGATCTCGAGAGATTGGCTGAGGTTGGCGTTCGCGCATTTTTGGTTGGCGAAAGCCTCATGCGCCGGGAAGATGTGGCTCAGGCAACGCGAAACCTTCTGTGTGGGCCAGGGTCTGAGCCAAGGCTCGGCCGATGAGCGCAAAACTCTCCCACATCAACGAGCGCGGTGAAGCTCAGATGGTCGATGTTGGCGAAAAGGCCGACACGCAGCGGGTTGCTATTGCCGAGGGTGCCATAGTGATGGCCCCCGAAACCTACGCGCTGATCGAACGCGGCGATGCCAAAAAGGGCGACGTGATTGCCACAGCGCGCATTGCCGGCATCATGGCTGCAAAACGCACGCATGAGTTGATCCCACTCTGCCATCCATTGCAAATTACCAAAGTTTCGGTTGACTTTGAGCCACTGCCCAACAAAGCCGGGCTTGCAGAATGCGGCCTTAAAGTGCGTGCTGAAGTGCGTGTGCGCGGACAAACCGGCGTTGAAATGGAAGCACTGACCGCAGTCAGCGTGGCCTGCCTCACGCTATACGACATGCTCAAGGCGGTCGATCGGGGCATGACAATTGCCACTGTTCGCGTGATTGAGAAAGCAGGCGGCAAGTCGGGCAACTTCATAGCCGATGACCTCCAAACATCTCACCAAGAGGAAAGCTAGGCCGATGGCACTGCTGAGCGTTGCCGACGCACTGGCACAAATTCTTGCTGGTGGTACACCGGTGCCGATGGAAACCGTCGAGCTGATGAAGGCCACCGGGCGCGTTCTGGCCGAAGAAGTTATCTCAAAACGCACCCAACCCCCGTTTAATGTCTCTGCAATGGATGGGTTTGCCATACGCGCCATAGATCTCCCGGGGCTACCCACATCTCTGAAGCTAGTAGGCCAATCTGCCGCCGGTCATGGCTTTGCGGGCAGCATTGGTGCCGGCGAATCGGTTCGTATATTTACAGGAGCGCCCATTCCCGAAGGTGCCGATGCCATCATCATCCAGGAAAACACCAGACATGATGCGACATCCGTCACCATTCTAGAAGGGCAGCCAGACCCCGAGCACATGCGCCTCAAGGGTAGCGATTTTGCAATAAACCAACGCCTCGTTGAGCCAGGCCGGCACCTCACCTCGCGGGATGTCACGCTTGCCGCCGCAGGAGGGCACGCCACTCTCAAAGTTCACCGCAAACCACGTGTCGCGATTCTGGCTACCGGCGACGAACTGGTCCTCCCCGGCGAACCCGTTGGGCCCGATCAAATCATCTGCTCCAATCCTTTTGGGCTCGCGGCAATTGTCGAAGGTGCAGGCGGGGACCCTGAGTTCTTAGGCATTGCCCGTGATGATCGTGCCCATTTGGCTGAAATGTGCGCTCAAGCACGGGGGGCCGATATCCTGATCACTATCGGCGGCGCATCGGTTGGCGATCACGACCTCGTCGGCCCGGTATTGCAGGATATGGGGCTCGATCTCGGATTCTGGAAAATTGCCATGCGCCCTGGCAAACCCCTGATGTCAGGCCGGCTTGAGCATCTCCACGTGCTGGGACTGCCAGGCAATCCAGTGTCGTCGTTGATCTGCGCGCGGATCTTTCTGGTGCCGTTGATTGAATTGCTTGGAGGAGGTGCCATCTCCAGCGATCAAACCACCGTAGCCCGTACTACCGTCCCATTGTCAGCCAACGGCCCCCGCCAACACTATATGCGGGCAACAAAAGAAACTGATGCAGCAGGTATCGTCGAAGTCACCCCTGTGCCCTCGCAGGATAGTGCCCTTTTGGCCCATCTTGCCATGGCCAATTGCCTGATCGTCCGTCCTCCGGCCGATGCAGCCAAAGCCGCTGGCGACGCGATAGAGATTCTCCCGTTGGATTTCTAGAGCAGATTGATCTTTGATGGAATCACGTGAAAGAGTTTGAGCGTTCTCTAAGCTTTTGTTTTAGAGACTGATTCATGCTTTAGGTCGAAGCAGAAGTGCTTCAATCTAAAATGATCAGGCTTTCGCTGGATTTCAAACATCATCGCCTCACGTGGCAGAGTTTAGCCAGAAACGGGCCAATACTAAACGCTGCGCCGAAGCTTGTGCCAGATGCTCGTGCCAGATGCTCGAACGATAAAAAATATGGGTATGAACAAGAAACAGTTGCAGAACTAAATTAGAACATCTATTAATAGCCTATGTAAGTTCACGTTTTGTATCGGGAGCCATTGTGCCGTGAGCTGTTGTAACGCGCCCTGCGTCAGATCGAGCCCTTTGAGGCTTCGCGTCCAGATGCATCGCATCTTAGCGCAGCGTGTCGCGCAAACAAAACTGTAGCCACACCGATCGGGAGAGACATATGCTCACTCAGAAACAAAAAGACTTGTTAATGTTCATTCATGAACGTTTGCAAGACACCGGCGTTCCTCCCTCATTCGACGAGATGAAAACGGCGTTAGAACTGAAATCCAAATCTGGCATCCACCGCCTCATCACGGCGCTTGAAGAACGCGGTTTCATTAAACGCCTCCCGCACCGGGCCCGTGCGCTTGAAGTGATAAAGCTGCCAGAGTCAGAAACAAGCTTAAGCCCCCTAAATCCAAATGCGCAAAGTGCTGCCAAACCGGCCCTCAGTCTCGTTGAATCCACCGCAAACACGCCATCTGCTCCAGCATCACCCCAGCCTCCCATTCTGGACAGCCAGTCAGTCTCCGTACCTGTCATGGGACGGATAGCCGCTGGTGTGCCTATATCTGCTATTCAAAACCACTCACACGACATTGCCTGCCCACCAGACATGCTCGCGAAGGGCAATCACTTCGCCCTTGAAGTCCGTGGCGATTCGATGATCGATGCCGGCATTCTGGACGGCGATACCGTCATCATTCGCAGTTGTAATTCTGCTGACAATGGCGACATTGTCGTGGCGTTAATTGAGGACGAGGAAGCGACCTTGAAACGGCTGCGCAAGCGCGGCTCGACCGTGGCCTTGGAAGCTGCAAACCCGGAATATGAAACACGCATTTTCGGCCCAGACCAAGTCAGCGTTCAAGGTCGCCTAGTCGGTCTCATTCGAAACTACTGATCAAGAGATACTTTATGGCCGCCTCACTCTGTCCGTTCAAGCGCCCACAACAAGCCTATTGGGACCATTGCAACGGATCATCGCCTTCAATCTCGGGTCGCCATTGATCTTCATTGGCACGCGCAAGTGGCATGGCCGCCGCAAAGCTCCGCAGGCGGGCGATTGAGCCAGCCACTGAGCTAGCCTGTTTGGGCCCTCGGGGACGCCATTTTGGGTGCCGCCTCGTCCGCTGCCAGCGAACCTTCACAGGTGACCATGGCCTAACACCTTGGCTATCAGCAACCGTCGCCACACGCACGCCACCGCTCTCATTCACATAGATCGCATGGGTTCCCTCACGCTTTAATGCGAAATAGTCGATGACGGTGCCACGCGGTTCGCAACCGGGCGGCTTTGGGAAACTGAGCACTAATATACTTGCCCGGCGGCAATCATCGACCAGCGCACGTGGATGACGTGCAACCGCCATTAGCACCTTCTTGATCAGCACGGTGCAACCAGACCGATCGCACTGATAGCCTCTCCTATTTGAAACTCTCTGCCTGGCCTGCCTTACGCTGCGCCGGTCACCATCGTGTTCAAGCCAGCGCCGCAATTCGAATGAGCCACTTCTCCCACGCATCGCTGCCAATCGTCCGTCTGCCGCCCGCACAGCCACCAATCGCCCATCACGACCGATCAATGCGTCAGGACGACCGTTTATCGGCGCCAGAGTAATACCTACGGCAATGCCTGCAATTCCCAAAAAGCGCAATCGCTGACGCCAGATACAGAGCCACAGTCCACCGACGACAATTAACCCGAAAGCATAACTTGGAAACGCTGGAATGCGGCCAACCGCGCCAGGCAGACCAGATACCAACCTGGCCCCCCAGGTCATGATATCAATGCCCTTTCCCATCACCCACAATGGCCCAGCCTCAAGCTCAAAAGGCATGGCTATGAACGAGGCCAAAGCCGCAGGCATCACTAGAATATTGCAGGCTGGAATTGCTATCAGGTTGGCGAGTACAGAATATTGTTGGGTTTTGTGGAAGTGGAAGGCTGCAAACGGTGCCACAGCAAGTCCTGCCACCATAGTCGTTCCAACAATTCCGGCCAGGAACAGTGCCAACATCCTGAGCAGACCATCGCGGCGCGCGCCCAACTCATTCTGACCACGCCGCACTCTGGCATCCCGCCAGGCTTCATAGGCTGCGACCAGCGCCACCACCGCCGCGAACGACATCTGAAACCCAACGTGAAACAGGCTTTCCGGCACAAAAATCAAAATCGCTAGTGCTGCAATGGCAACGTTGCGCAATGCAATTGCCGGGCGGTCCAGAGTTACCGCAAGCAACATGATCATAATCATTATGAATGCTCGGATCGTCGCAAATGCCGTGCCTGAAACCAGGAGATAGGCAAACGACGCCACGACCGCGACACCGGCCGCCAGTTTCTTAATCGGATATCGCAGCGCCAACGATGGAAACCCAGCCAGAATCAACCGAACCAACAAAATATGGATCCGCCCATGATCGCCATATGCAGCCCGGAAATCGAAAGGATGTGCAGCAAGCCCGAGCTGCGATATGCCTCCAGTGTTGCTAGCGATATCTGCCCACGCTCGCCTGTCATCAGTGCGTTGGCCAGTGCTCCAGTCTCGCCTGGCAGTGCAAGTTGAATACGCACCCCAACCTGCTGTCGCATCCGTTGTACCCATGCCCAGAACCGCAGACTAATCGGAGCCATACCAAGCCCCGCAGCGGCCCTCGGCCGCTCCAGCACATAACCAACTGCTCCAATCCGCTGGAAATAGGCCGCGCGGGAAAAATCAAAATCTCCCGGCAGAGATGGCTTGGCAGGTGGGGCCAAAGTTGCGCGAAAACGGACGGCATCACCTGCTGCAAGCTTCTTGATAGGCCTCAGGAACCGCACACGTATCCGCACGGGGCGATGTGCATCGTCGAGCCGCCCCAGGGATCGAACCGCGATGGTCACCCTGGGCCCGCGCGTCGAGCGCGGCTCCACACGCTCAACAAACCCCGTCACTTCAACTCGGAATAACTTACCCGCAATCACCGGTGCCCGCATAAGTTCGGTACGGACTTTGGCACCCGCGACACCGAACGATATAGCCATTAGGGCCATCGTCACCGGCAAGGCAAAGCGACCTTGCCGCCAGCCATAATGCAGCGCTATTGCGCCAAATGCTGGCATTATCGCCGCCGCAAAGTGCGGCTCAACCGGCATCCCCATATAGAGGGCAATGCCGGCGGCATATAACACCGGAAGCCATAGAAACCAACGGCTCCGTTCGCCCTCCAGCGCCTCGACAAAGCGGTGCAGAAAAAAACGTGGACGCAGACGAGCCGACGTATCAATCCTAAGCTCACGCGCACCAACCGGCTCGTCACTTAGTTCATCACCAAGCCTTGCGTCTCTTTCATTGCCGCCATCAGATGTCAGCTCACCCTCCTAACGGAACTTAACCTATGCCGGGCCGGCTTGGCCTAAATAGGCGTGGGCTGAGCTCCAGTTTGTCATCAGTTGGGCACCAGGCCAGGTCCCCCCATGACCAGAGCCGCACATATTCGAGAGTTAAACAACAGGCTTCTAGATTCAACCACACTATTATTGAGTATAAGGATTCAGAACTGGCATTCAGCACGGACATTCAACACGGACGGGGGCTTCCTCGCGCTAATTAGACTGCATGAATCTCTACACCTGCCAATATGCACGTGCTAAACCGCGCACAAACTCCACCGGAGTATTATCGTATTCTCTCTTCAAGCACCCCAAACACCATGAGCTATCCGAACCCAGGCCCCGCATAATCATGAACACTCCCACCACTACAGCGACACCCAGTTCAACCGTCGTCACTCGTTTTGCCCCCTCCCCAACCGGCTACCTTCATATCGGCGGCGCACGCACGGCACTCTTCAATTGGCTTTATGCCCGCCACACCGGTGGTCAATTCCTCCTCCGCATCGAAGATACCGATCGCGCGCGTTCCACTGATGACGCAATCACCGCGATCCTTGAGGGCCTCAAATGGCTTGGGCTAGAAAGTGATGCCCCGCCCGTGTTTCAATTTTCATGCGCGGATCGGCATCGCGCTGTCGTTGAAGAGCTTCTTGCCAATGGGCACGCTTACCGGTGCTATTGCTCGCCGGAAGAACTTAACGATATGCGTGAGACTGCCAAAGCCGAAGGCCGTCCAGCTATTTATGATGGGCGCTGGCGCGACCGTGACTCCAGTGATGCACCACCGGATGTAAAACCAGCAATCCGTCTGAAGACGCCTCGAGAAGGCGAAACCGTCATTGCCGATCAGGTCCAAGGCCGAGTGGTTTATCAAAACGCCAACCTCGATGATCTCATCATCCTCCGCAGCGATGGTAGCCCCACTTATAACCTCGCCGTTGTCGTTGACGATCACGACATGGCTGTCACTCACATCCTTCGCGGCGTTGATCACCTGACAAATACCGCCCGCCAAACCCAAATCTACAATGCCATGGGCTGGAGCCTACCGATATTTGCCCACGTGCCTCTGATTCACGGCTCTGATGGCGCGAAACTCTCCAAACGCCACGGTGCCCTTGGAATCGAAGCCTACCGCGCCATGGGCTATCTGCCTGCTGCACTGCGGAATTATCTGGTCCGTTTAGGCTGGAGTCATGGCAATGATGAAGTTTTTTCTACTGAGCAGATGATCGAATGGTTCGGCATGGACGGACTTGGGAAATCTCCCGCCCAACTTGATTTTGCCAAGCTGGCCGATTTAAACAGCCAATACATACAAACAACACCAAACGCCGAGTTGCTTGGGCATATCAAAGCCATTCTCGATGACCTCCCCGACGGGGAAACAACCCGTGCCCGCTTTGATGCCGTCGGTTGGGATAAATTCGAAACATCTCTGGAAGGGTTGAAACCCCGTGCAAAAACCTTGCTTGATCTGATTAACGGGGCTCGTTTTATAATCGCGGAACGACCGCTTCCTATTGAGAACAAAGCACAAAAACATCTTGATACCGACGCCAAACAACGCCTATCAGCAATATATCCACGCCTTCAGGCTGTGACCAATTGGACTCCTGAAGCCCTGGAATCTGAGATAGATATTTACCTTAAGGAAGTTGGCTTTAAGCTCGGCAAGGTCGGGCCAACTTTGCGCGCGGCCCTAACCGGTCAAACAGCTTCACCTGCAATATTCGACGTAATGGCTGTTCTGGGGCAAGATGAAGTGCTCGCACGACTGCGTGATCAGATCGAAAAGTGACGCTCTGTGAAGGTGAAAACCACAGTTGTCGTGGCTGCACTGTGTCAATAATTGCCTTTTGGCGACCTTGTCGCGGTGCACACTATGTACTACCCAAGGGCTATAGATTTTTAGATCAGCGGCCTGCGCGCTCAAAAGGGCCTATCCAGGCCGCACGCTATCCGATCGCTCTTATCGAAAGGACTTGCTCATGAACGTGCGCGATGCGTCACCCAAAGCGGCCACTCTCGCAGTCAATGACATAACAGCACAATTGCCGGTCCGGTCAGGCACAGTTGGCCCAGATGTCATCGACGTTGCCCGCCTCTACCGCGAAACTGATTGTTTCACATACGATCCAGGTTTCACGTCAACCGCGAATTGCTCGTCAAAAATAACCTACATCGACGGCGACGCCGGCGTGCTGCTCTATCGTGGCTACCCAATCCAGGAGTTGGCTGAACAATCAAACTTCGTCGAAACCTGCTATCTACTGCTGCACGGCGAATTGCCAACCCGCATCCAGTATGACGATTTCGAAAAGACCATCACGCGCCACACCATGGTGCATGAACAAATGACTCGCTTTTTTACCGGGTTCCGCCGCGATGCGCACCCGATGGCGATCATGTGCGGCACGGTTGGTGCGCTTTCTGCATTTTACCATGACTCCACCGACATCAACGATCCAGTGCAGAGGATGATCGCCTCGCACCGCATGATCGCAAAAATGCCAACAATCGCTGCGATGGCTTACAAATATTCAATCGGCCAGCCGTTTATCTACCCCCGCAATGATCTCGATTACGCATCGAATTTCCTTCAGATGTGTTTTGCAGTTCCCTGCGAGTCCTACGAGATTGATCCCGTTCTGACCCGCGCTCTCGACCGGATTTTTATCCTGCACGCCGATCATGAACAGAACGCATCGACATCCACTGTTCGGCTTGCAGGTTCGTCAGGGGCCAATCCCTTCGCCTGCATCGCCGCCGGGATCGCGTGCCTATGGGGGCCCGCACACGGCGGCGCCAACGAAGCCGCCCTCGATATGCTCGAAGAAATCGGGTCAGTAGACCGTATCCCTGAGTTTATCCGACGCGCAAAAGACAAAAACGATCCCTTCCGCCTGATGGGCTTTGGCCACCGCGTCTATAAGAACTACGATCCGCGCGCCATAGTCATGCAGAAGACCTGCCACGAGGTTCTCGATAATCTTGGGGTTAAGGAAGAGCCGCTCCTCAAAGTAGCAATGGAGCTTGAGCGGATCGCCCTTGAAGACGAATACTTTGTCGAAAAGAAACTCTACCCGAATATCGACTTCTATTCGGGCATCACGTTGCGGGCGATGGGTTTCCCAACGTCAATGTTCACGGTTCTGTTTGCGGTTGCACGAACCGTTGGCTGGCTCTCCCAGTGGAGAGAAATGGTTGAGGACCCGGAACAGCGCATCGGGCGCCCAAGGCAGCTCTACATCGGTGCCGACAAACGTGCCATGACCCCAATCGATCAACGCACTTAATTCATCGGTACGCTTGCAGGCTTGCATAGCAAGGTACTGCTGCTCCCACAGAGCGGCAGTACAATCGTCTTGTGCGTGCCTAAGTATTTGCTTTAGAATTTTGTGAACACTTTAGGCTTCTGGGCGGCCACCGTCGGCATATCTGAGTACAATCCGTGAAGCCTCGTCACTCGGGCGCCCACCAGGCAGAGCCATCTGCGTGGCAATGCGACGAAGCCCTTCAAGCTGACGGGCGCGTGCAGGTGTATCTGCCAATACTTTTTGGAGGGCCTCGGCCATCAAATCAGCCCGGCAACGATCCTGCATAAATTCAGGAAACACTTGATCTTCAAGCACAAGGTTGGCCAACACAAACGAAGGTACTTTGACCAAGAACTGCAATTGGGCTGCCAGCGCGTCAACCCTATAAGCCACCACCATTGGTGTGCCAGTGATTGCCAGCTCCAGCGTCACCGTACCGGAAGCCGCAAGTGCTGCACGGGCAATCTTAAACGACCGGAACTTATCTTCCTCTCCCTCGACCAGGTGCACGCGCGTAGGCCACTTCTTGGCTTCACGCTCGATTTTATCCTTAAGATGTGGCACCGCTGGAATAAGCACCTCAACTTTGGTGCCGCCGGCTTCCAATTGTGCCAACGTTTCTCCGAAAACCCCCATCAATCGCTCCACTTCCGAAGCGCGGCTTCCAGGCAGAACAACAAGCGGCATTCGTGATGGATCAAGTGCCAAACGATCCGTCAGCGGACGCGTATCAAGCCCACCTATCCAGTCCAAACGCTCAATAAGAGGATGTCCAACGTAGCTACAATCGGGCCCTCCCAACCGTGCATGGGCCGCAGGCTCAAATGGTAATAACGCCAGCACATGATCTATATACGAGGTCATTTTAGCCGCCCGGCCTGGCCGCCACGCCCATACAGTTGGGCTCACATAGTCGATAATCGGAATGCTCGGTTGGCGTTGCCGAACCCGCTTCGCAATCGGGTGTGTAAACTCCGGGCTATCAATAATAATTAGCGCATCTGGCTGGGTTGCCAGTGTTGCATCGACCGTTTGATAGACTCGGCGAACAATGCGCGGCAGCCGCGCCAGAATGGATAACGGCCCCATCACCGCGACATCCGAAAGCGGAAAATGTGAGACCAGCCCTTCAGCTTCCATAAGCGCACCGCCAACGCCAAGAAAACGCACCCGGCCCTGACGTCGCGCGCGAATGGCGGCCATCAGTTTAGCTCCCAGGGCGTCGCCTGAATGCTCGCCGGCCACCAACACCAGCGTCAGCTCGCGCGCGTCCGTAGGCACCATCAGTTGGTCGAAGGTCTGTCCCCCGGGCAAAGCCGCATTAAAAGTGCTCTGCTCATCCATCACAAACCACCCAACAGAAAAATACCTGCTTCGTCGGCCTGCTGCGCTAGATCCTTCAATCGGACCAAGTCTTCACGCATGGCGTTACCCGAGGCCACATAAATACCCTCCAGGCCAACACGCGATGCGGTCGCTATCAACGCATTATCCAATAATTCGTCAGCTGCGAGAACAGCCACGCCACGCCGCCGCTTGTGCGCGTGTCCATCACCCCATTGTTTTAATCTACCTGCCCGTTCGATCAATGCTTGACTACGCTCGCACAGCCCTACCGCCAGCACATGCCCCCGGCTAACAACCGCGCAGGTTCCATAGCCGAACGGAGCGAGCTGGGCTAATGCCTTCCCCCCACACCAAGCATCCCGTAATGCCCCACGAGATGGCCTTTTGCGACTTACCATCATCCCCATTGTCTCTAACGATGGTTGTTTAGGTTTGTCCGAAGCAGTTTTACTCTCCGACAACTCCGATCGTTCAATTCCCCAAACAGAAATCCCTGCTGCATCCGCTGCAACAATCGTTGTGCTGCGTTCAGCAATCACAGTCTTCCCGCCTTCCAGCGCTATGCCGGAAAGCCCTGCCCGCCTACAGTTTTCAATCGTGTTTGGCCCAATAGTCGGCAGATCAACACGGATGTCCTGCCCCGGCTTTGCCATCTTAACCAGCACACCATCAGATTGATTTGCGCTACCGCTTTCTTTCATCTTGCCAACTCGTTCAAGCAGCTTGTCCGTTCCCTCAACGCCTTCAACCGCCAGCACACAGCCATTCCTCACAATCGCCGCCTGCCCCATGTCAAGCCGCCCTAACGCCTGCAACACATCAAACCCCAGTGCGGCATCAGCTTGCAACTCGTCACTAGGTGAGCGCTTGCTTAACTGGCCAGGGGCCGCCAACAGGTCGGGGACCAGATCGCCGATCCCTCGCACCACAAAGCCTTTGCCCTCGAAAAATCGTATCACTCGTCGCAACAAATGATCATCACCTCCGCGTAACAGTGATAGCACTGCCGGCAGGTTGGTAAAAAAACCGAGATCCGGTACCACGCGCCGCAAATCGGGGCGCCGCACACCGCCAATAATAATCAACTCACGGCAGCCGTTTGTCTGGAACGAACTAAGCATTGCCCCAAGCTGTGCAATACCCACCCATTCAAAAGAGGACACCGGCCAAGCTTCAACGTCATCTGCTGAATCGCGCAGCGCAACGACGTGAACGCGCTGCCCATGATGACGGAGATTCTCAACAATCTCGCGTGGCACATTGCCGGAACCCGCGAGAATTCCAATGGTCCGGTTGTTTCCAGAACATACTGCATCAGAACTGCGGACAGTCGCGGCGACTGGGGCGACAGCCTGATTGCCGGGAAGCGTCACCCGCCCTGCCCATCACGTGGCGTACATAAAGAACGTTTGCCACCGGTACGGATGAATTCCAGGATTTCTTCGACGATTTGGTGCCCGCCAAAGTCATGCGCTACGTCCTCAACCCGCTCCTTCAGCGTGCCTTCGTTGGCAAATAGGAAACGGTAGGCTCGGCGTAAATCATGGATGTCTTCACGGGAGAAACCCCGCCGTTGAAGTCCGACAATATTCAGTCCCGAAAGATAAGCCCTATTGCCCATGGCCATGCCGTAGGGGATCAGGTCATTTTCAAGCCCGGACATACCACCAACAAAGGCATGCGGCCCAACTCGCGCGAATTGAATAATTGCCGCACCGCCTCCGATAATGGCAAAATCGCCAACTTCACAATGCCCCGCCAGCATGACGTTGTTTGAGAAGATTACGCCACTACCTACACGGCAATCGTGACCAACGTGCGAGTTGGCCAAAAACGCGCATTTATCGCCGACACTGGTGACCATTCCGCCACCATCCGTGCCGGGATTCATCGTCACCCCCTCGCGGATGATGCACTCCTCACCCACGGTTAGGACCGATGGCTCGCCATGGTACTTCAAATCCTGCGGCTGATGCCCAATCGATGCAAACGGATATATCGTAGTTCGTGCACCAATCGTCGTCCGTCCCGCGATAACGGCATGGGAGATTAAACGGCATCCGACTTCTAACCGGACCTCCGACCCTATCATACAGTAAGGCCCAATCTCGACGTCATCAGCTATCACTGCACCGTCTTCGATGATTGCTGTCCGGTGAATCTTCGTGTCAGCCATTACTTTTTTAGCCCTGCAGATGCGCTGTATCATCGCTATCGACAATCATGGCACTAATCTCAGCTTCAGCTACGACTCTGTCGTTGACCTTTGCCACGCCCTGAAACCGCCACGCACGTCCCCGACTGCGTTGCTTTTTTACATGGAAGAACAATTGATCTCCAGGCATTACCGGCCTGCGGAATTTAGCCCGATCAATGCCCATGAAGTAGACTAACTGCGGCTTATAGGTTTCGCCTAAACTACTCACGCATAAAGCGCCCGCAGTCTGCGCGAGCCCCTCAATAATCAATACTCCAGGCATAACCGGGAACCCAGGGAAGTGGCCTTGGAAAAAAGGCTCGTTGATTGTGACATTTTTTATGCCAACCGCCGAGGTATCACCGTCCATATCGAAAATACGATCAACCAACAAGAAAGGGTAACGGTGCGGCAGAAGCTTCATCACTTGAGCAATATCAGCGGTGCCCAATTCTTGTTTCTGCTGTGGGGCTTCGTTCATCTAAGTCCGTCTCCGTGCCATTAGCGAGCCTTGCCGGTCCCTCAAGATGAGACCTAAAGCAGCTTGCTTACTCATGCTTTATCATCTCGGTCGCCACGTTTTTCATCTGTCAAACGTTTTAGCATCGCCATTTCGCGTACCCACTGCCTGAAAGGGCGTCCGGGCGTGCCGCCAATACGTTCACCGGCAGGAATATCCCCTACCGGGTGCGCGGTTCCAGCGATTTGGGCACCCGCTCCCACCTTGATATGCCCAGCCGTTCCCGATTGACCACCCATCGCGACGAAATCACCAAGTTCAGTTGAACCGGAAATCCCTACCTGCCCAACAATAATACAGTGCCGACCAATTACAGCGTTGTGCCCGATCTGGACGAGATTATCAATTTTTGTGCCCTCTCCAATGACCGTATCCTTAAGAGCCCCCCTATCAATGGCAGTATTGGCCCCTATTTCAACGTCGTCCTGGATAATCACGCGCCCGATCTGGGGAACTTTCAAATGCCCCTTAGGCGACATCACAAACCCAAACCCATCCTGACCAATCCGAACACCAGCATGGATTATCACTCGGTCACCCACCAGAGCATGCGAAATGGTTGCTTGCGGACCGATGAAACAATCGCGCCCAATGCTACAGCGGTACCCAACCACCGCACCCGCAGCAATCACTGAGCCCTTTCCAATGCGCGCTTCAGCTCCAATAATAGCCCCAGGTTCAATCTGCACGTCTTTCTCAATTACCGACGAGGGATGCACGGGCTGATCGGCAGGTTGCCTGGTAATCAGCGGCATCGTCGAATTCGGGTAGAATAATAGCAAAACCTGCGCAAACGCCCTGTAAGGGTCCGGACCGACTAGCCCCACCATGCCTTCCGGCATCCGGTCTTTGAATGCAGGCTTTATCAAGCACGCCCCAGCCCGGCTGTCTGCCAGTTGGGGCACATACTTCCGATTATCGAGAAACGAAATATGGTCGCTTTCAGCGTTCGACAACGGGAGGATATCGGATATCTGCAGTTCAGGGTCACCAAACACCTCAAGTTCCAGGTGTGAGGCAATGGCCTGAACTGAGAAAGGCCCAGCTCGCTTGAAAAAACCCGGATGCTGCATGGCTCTGCTCTTCGCCTACCAACTCAAAGTCTCAGTGTAATCACATGACGCGCTGCGAAACAGATAAATACTATCTGTTCAACAACTGCGTAATCGCGCTCTAGCAAATCCAACCACAATCACTCCGATATTGACAGCCACAGGAGTGCGCGCTCAGCAATAGCGCCAAAGCACGAACGGCGCCTAAGAGAAAGTCTCTTAGGCGCCGCTCAAACCCAAACATAAAATCAAAAACGCGTCGAGGCACCAAATCGTAGCCTCTGCTCATCGTCGTAAGATTCGCTCATAATCGGGAAGGCGTAATCGATCCGTAGCGGCCCCATCGGTGAAGCCCACAATAAACTAATACCCGCAGATGCTCGGATGCTCGCATCGTCGGCAAGGCAAACAATATTTGAATTTCCTGGATCACAGCCTTGCGGCGATTCCTTAATCCGTGAACTTGTACCGAATACTGAGCCAACATCAGCGAATACAGCACCACTGATGCCTAAATTTTCTGGCAGGAGAGGCATAGGGAAACGAACCTCGGCAGTTGCGGCCCAGAATGTCGTACCACCTAATGCGTCGCCTGTGTTCAAGTCTCGGGGGCCAATACCAGATTTATCAAACCCTCGTATTGTTTCACCACCTTTATAAAAGAGGTCGAGCAAACGAAGGCCATCATCACCCCAACCTTCTACGTGACCACCGATGACACGACCGACTAGAGTTACTTTCTCAGCGATCGGATAATACGCACGGCCTTCGCCTTTGATGCGGGCAAATTCCACATCACCACCAAGCCCGGCAAAATCAGTTGCAAGAAGGAAGTAAAAACCACGGTTCGGCGTTTTGCGATGGTTTCGCGCGTCATAAGTTAACGTCACACCAACGGCAGATTTAACCGATTTGCCCTCAGCATCCTTGACGGCTCGCGATGCATCGCCGTCAACACTAAAGATATCATCGAAGCTGAGCGTGTAGCTCGTTTGAATCCACATATTTTCCGATAATGGGAAACCAAGGCGTAGACCACCACCGGTGTTTTTACTTTTATAACCAGACTGACTAGTCATATCGACCTCCTTATGAAAGAGGTCAAACCCAGCAGATAGGTTTTTATCTAGAAAGCGGGGCTCAGTAAAAGTCAGATCGATTTGCATTCGATCAAACGAACCGCCCAATTTCAACCGAAGAAACTGACCATTCCCGAGCAAGTTACGCTCGGTAATGCTGATATCCCCGATTACACCTTCACTCGTGGAGTAGCCACCGCCGAAAGCCAGCTCACCCGTTGGTTGCTCCACCAGCACAACATTCAAAACAACACGATCCCGACTAGAACCAGGTCGTCGCGAGATGGTGACCTTTTTAAAGAAACCCAGCGCCTTCAATCGCTTCTTTGCACGATCAACCATCAGTGGATTATAGGCATCTCCCTCAATCAACCGAAATTCGCGACGAATAACCCGGTCTTTCGTACGCAAATTGCCGCTCACATTGATCCGCTCTATGTAAACCCGCGCACCTTCATCAACGATGTAGGTAAGGTTAATCGTCTTCGCAATCGGATCACGGTCGGTTCTAGGCCGAACCCTGGCGAACGCAAATCCTTGTTGCGCCACGTTAAGCGTCAGCTTTTCAACGGTCTTATCAATATAGGATGCATTGAACCGCGCACCCGGCGATGTCAGCATCGAAGATTGAAGCGTTTCCGGGCTCAGTTCAGGCAACGAGCTTTCAATTTTCACATCCCCAAACGAATAGAGCGGCCCTTCGTCAATCGTGAATGTGATGAAGAATCCAGTGCCATCACGATCAAGCTCAGCATTACCCACCAGCACGCGCGCGTCCGCATAGCCATTCTTTAGATAGTACTGCCGGAGCAATTCTCGATCCAAACGCATTCGATCCGGATCATAGACACTGGAACTCTTTAAAAAGTCCAACCATCCTGATTGCGTTGTCGTGATAATGTCTCGCAGCTGTGAATCCGTGAACGCCCGATTGCCGATAAAGCCAACACTCTTGACCTTCGTCGCCGTGCCCTCCCGGATTTCGAACACCAAGTTCACACGGTTCTGACCAAGCTCGATAATCTGCGGCTCAACCGTCGCCGCAAAACGGCCCTGACGTCGATAAACATTCAAAATGCGCTGAGCGTCACTCAAAGCGCGGGCACGCGTATAAACCGACCGCGACTTGAGGCGCACTTCAGCGCGCAAAGTCTTGGTTTCAATTTCGCTGTTCCCCTCGAACGCGACCTTCGAAATAATCGGATTTTCAACAATCGTTATGACGACCGCACGTCCATCTCGGTCAATCCGTACATCTGCGAACAACCCGGTAGCATAGAGCGACCTCAAGGACGTATTTACCCGACCAGGATTGTAAACGTCACCCGTGCTGAAATCGAGATACGACCGCACTGTTTCCGGCTCCACGCGCCGATTGCCAGCAACGCGGATGGAGCGGATCACACCCTGCGCATGAGCAGCACTTACCCCAAAGATTTTTGTGCCCAAGCCAGCACTCACGAACGGAATATCCGTCGGCGCACTGATTTGGACCAGCAGAGCAAGCACCCCCCCGGTACACACTTGGCCCAAAACCTTGGTCATTCTCTGCAACTTGGTCATTCGCAGCAGCATGTGTGTGCTTGCCTTCTACGCCGATCCCCCAAACAACCTACATCCGCCGGCATTGAATGTACGCTGGTATATCCACTCCCAATCCATCCATCTATACATCGTCAGGATAGAAATGATTCCCCTTGGCGGGAGTGGTGCACAAGTCAGATACTTTTAACGATTCAGCAACCTTTATGGAAGTGGCAAGAATGTTTCACTGAGCCTGTTTCTTCACTGGATTTACCGTCACTTTTTCGCCTTTATCGAGATCTAGCCACCGCGCAACCACACCGCGGTCGTTCCATGTCGCAAAAATCATGAGCGACAACACCAAGGCAAACCCAATTCGAAACCCGATTTCCTGCGATCGCTCACTCAGGGGGCGCCCCCGCACCGCCTCGTAAGCATAAAACATCAGGTGCCCACCATCCAAAAGTGGGATTGGAAACAAATTGATAAGCCCCACACTCACCGAAATGAATGCAATAAATTGAATGATGTACTCCGGCCCCAGCCGTGCAACCTTGCCTGATGCATCAGCAATTCGCAGCAAACCGCCAACCTGATCGGGCTTCTGCCGCGACGTCACAACATCGCCGAGGTAGGACAGCGTCTGAGTAATTATACCCCACGTCCTGTCGACACCCAGTCCGATTGACCTTATTGGGCCGACTTTCTCGTGCGTGACCTTGGAGGTCAGACGCGAGGCCTGAATGCCAATGACCGGCCGCTTGTGCTTGCCCGCAATCCGGTCGTTTTGCTCAATGAATACCGGCTTAGTCGTTAGCGTCTTCAGAACATCACCGCGCACCACTACAAACTTGAGGACACGCCCCGGACTACTGCTCACGTATTGCTGAATATCGATGAAATCTTTGATCTTTTGACCATTGATACTGGTCACAAGATCACCTGGCTGAAAACCTGAGGCCGCAGCAGGCGTGCCAGGCAGAACCTTGCCAATCCGTGGCTCCATGTGCACTTGGCCATAACTCATAAACATGCCGGCGAAGATCAAAATCGCCATTATGAAGTTGGCTGCCGGCCCAGCCGCTACGACTGCCGCGCGCTGCCAAAGTGGTTTTAAATGGAATGCACCTGCACGCTCTGCGTCCGTCATTACTTTCTGCGCTTCGTGCGACGGCACGCTAGCTGCGTTCTCATCATCGACGAACTTAACGTATCCCCCAAGAGGCACCCAAGCAAAACGCCAGCGGGTTCCGTGCCGATCGTAAAAGCCCCAAACTTCCTTCCCAAAACCAATCGAGAATATCTGAACCTTAACGCCACACCACCGTGCGACCAGAAAATGCCCAAGCTCATGAATGAACACCACGACCGTTAGCACGAATAGAAATGAGAAGAGCACGAAGAGTGCCCCGGTGAAGCCACTGAAAATGCCGGCTAGAATACTCATCCGGTTGCAAGTCCTTCCCTGCGCCTGATTACTTCATGCCATAGCTGCACAAAACGTAAATCTGGCTCTATTTCAAACTGTTAAAGCGCAATTATCGTCAGCCAAGATAACCAGTGGCTGAATTCAACCTCGACCACGCCTTAACCAAATGCCCGCTACATTGGGGCTGCTCAAATTCGAGTTGTCGACATATCGGCAATCACATCTCGTGCCAACACCCGCCCGATCCTGTCAATTTCCAACACATCCTCAAGATTACAAGGTGATCCGGTTACCCCCTGGACATCCGCATGCTCCAGTGCATGCCCCACTACACGGGCAATATCCATAAACCCGATGCGTTTTTCCAGAAACATTGCAACCGCAACTTCATTGGCCGCATTCAGGACTGTTGGGGCACCACCACCCGCTTTCATGGCTGATTTCGCGATCTCAAGGGCCGGGAATCGTTCCAAATCAGGCGCTTCGAAAGTTAACGAGCCCAATTTGACCAGATCGAGGCGTTCCGTCGGAGTTGGCATCCTCACAGGCCACGACAAACTATAAGCGATCGGCGTCCGCATGTCAGGATTGGCAAGTTGTGCCATAACCGACCCATCGCAGTACTCAACCAAGCAATGTACGATCGATTGCGGGTGCACGATCGCGTCAAGTTGTGCCACCTCAACGGGAAACAAATGATAGGCCTCGATTAATTCCAGGCCTTTATTCATTAGCGTTGCAGAATCGATTGTGATTTTCGAGCCCATCGACCAATTCGGATGACACAGCGCCTGCTCAGGCGTGGCTCTTTCCAAGGCCTCTGAAGTCCATGTTCTGAAAGGCCCACCGGATGCCGTTAAAATAATCCGCTCGATCCCAGCAGCTAACTCACCCGTCAGGGCTTGCAATGCTGCCGAATGCTCGGAATCCACCGGCAGGAGTTCGGTCCCCGCCTCGGCAATCTCCCGCATAAAAAGGTCACCCGCCGCCACCAAACATTCCTTATTGGCCAACGCCAGTCGCCGTCCCTGTTTGGCCGCAGCCAAACTCGGCGCCAAACCCGCGACCCCCGAAATCGCTGCAAAAACACAGTCCACCGGCACCACTGCCGCATCAATCAAAGCTTCGGTACCGGCTGCGACCTGTACGCCACTGCCGGAAAGTGCAGCTTTCAGCTCCCCATAGAGCGCCTCATCGCCAATTACCGCCAATTCCACTGAGTGCCGCAATGCCAGTTCCGCCAGCCCTGCGACATTTTTCTGCGCAGTTAGCGCAACAACATCAAACTGATCGGCTGTCCGCCCCACTAAATCCAGCGTGCTGGTACCAATAGAACCTGTCGCCCCAAGTACTGAGATCCGACGTGGCAAAGCCACCTCCGGCTGCCGCACGGCCATCTCGAATGCCCTGTTCACTGTGGCTTGGTTCACGCTTACCTCATTTGTTGATACGTGCTTTTGCGCCCGATAATTCCCTACGTCAACGCAGATAGATCAGCGCACTGGCCGGGGCATCAATATTCACGACCAGCGCTATCAATCCTGCAACCAAAGCCGCAATAACCGCACCATCCAATCGGTCCATAAATCCACCATGACCGGGAATTAAATTTGAAGCATTCTTCAGGCTGTGACGGCGCTTGAGTGCTGATTCAGCTAAATCACCTGCAAATGCTGCAATCCCCAGCACCAATCCAACACCTGACAACATTACCCAGTTACCAGCCGGCAGCAGCGCACCGTAAACCGCACCGGCAACTACACAGGCAGCAAGACCGCCGACCAATCCTGAACATGTCTTATTAGGCGACAATCTGGGCCACAACTTAGGCCCCCCGACGGCGCGCCCGATCAACATTGCAAATGTATCGTGCGTCCAAACCATCACAAATACAAACAGCACTGCCAAAAACCCACCGTCGGGATCTTGTCTGAGCCAAATCAGCGCCATGGCGGGTAAACCAACGTATCCCACGCCCACCAATGACACTATCGCCCGCTGACCTGAACGCAACCACGCTATGGCCAGCGTTCCAGCCACTAGCGTTATGAATGCTAACGAAAAAATACCAAAACTTGTGAATACGACGGCACCAATCACAGCCCCTGCGTGTATCCAAAAGGGTAAGTCATAATCAGCGCCGCGAACAACATGCCCCCACTCCCAGCACATGATAAAGCCAATCACCACGACAAGGCATGCGAACGGCAACGGCCCAGTCCACAAAGCTGCCAATGCCACAGCCCCTAGCGCCACCGCCGACAACACCCGAAGCCGTAACTCTCCCTCCGAACTTCCCGCGCTCATCTGTTCCACTGGCTCACTTCGATTGGGCTGCTCTACCATCTAAGCACTTAACCACTTTTGGGTTGCGCGAGGCCGCCATACCGGCGTTCGCGTGATTGATAGATATCGATTGCTCCTTGCAACTGCTTGCGGCCAAAGTCCGGCCAATATTCATCGAGAAACAAAAATTCAGTGTAAGCACACTGCCAGAGCAAAAAGTTTGACAGACGTTGTTCTCCACTTGTCCGGATCAGCAAATCAGGATCAGGAATGCCGCAAGTGTCCAACTCACGCTCTATGGCTTCCGCGGTAACATCCTCAAGTGCCAACTGACCAGCCACCACCTGGCCCGCCAAAGCCTGCGCTGCACGTGCAATTTCATCCCGCGCGCCATAGTTGAACGCAATGATCAATTGCAGCGCGGTGTTACTGCGTGTCAGCTGCTCCGCCTCATCCATAAGCATCAATAGTTCCGCATCAACATCGGCCCGTTCACCAATTACCTTGATGCAAACACCGGATTGATGAAGCTCCTTCAGGTCGCGCCGGATAAACCGTTTCATCAATCCGAACAGATCGCTTATTTCCTCAGTAGGCCGCGACCAATTCTCCGAGGAAAAGCTATAGATCGTGAGGTAGGCAACCCCAAGCTCCATGGCAGCCTTCACGGTTCGCCGTACTGCCTCTACCCCCATGCGATGACCGATAGCGCGAGGCAATCCCCGGCTCTTTGCCCAGCGCCCATTGCCATCCATGATGATGGCGACATGCCGCGGAACAGCACGTGCCATATCACAAGGGCTCTGGTGATCAAGTGTTTCGACCACGGCGATGACGACCTTCCTATGCTTGGGCCTATGCTTGAGCCTATGCTTGGGCCAATAACTCGACTTTTATATCCTGGTCACGAGTTGTGCCCATGTCGGGTGCCTTATCCGAGGCATTTAACCGTTGAATTAAGCACATGGGTCGAACGTCAAACAGTATTGATTTCCTTATCCTTCTGCGACAGGAGATCGTCGATTTCCTTGATAAGCTTGTCAGTTATTTCCTGGATATCATCACTCGATTTCTTATGCGCGTCTTTGCTCATATCGCCGTCTTTTTCAAGCTTCTTTAGAAGATCGTTGCCGTCCCGGCGGACATTACGAACAGCAACCCTCGAACTTTCGGTATATTTGTGCGCAACCTTCACCAGCTCTTGTCGACGCTCTGAGGTAAGCGCTGGAATCGGCAGTCGCAGCAACGTACCATCCACCACTGGATTTAGCCCAAGGTTCGATTCACGAATTGCCTTATCGACAGCCGACACCGAAGACTTGTCCCAGACCTGGACGGTGATCATTCGCGGCTCCGGTACTGACACGCTGGCCATCGTATTGAGCGGCATTTTCTGACCGTACATATCCACCATGATCGGATCTAGAATGGAAGCACTGGCGCGTCCCGTGCGCAGACCGGCCAAGTCTCGTTTGAGAGAATCGAAGACGCCCCGCATCCGCTTCTCAAGCTGCTTTAGATCGAAGCTGCCACTAGCCATTCCATTGTCCTCCGTTTCGCCCAGAAGACCGGACCGGGCTTCCATAGGCAGCAATTCTTATAATCCAGCCACGTCCACAGAAAACAGCACCCGGATTGCAGCACAACACGCGTCATCATAGCGTCCAATGAGCCAAAAGATACGGACCAATTGGACACCCCCCGAGGGGAGCAACAGTATCTGGTGATTTAGTGATTCAAGTTTGATGCATTATTTGTTCATCACCAGCCAGAAAATACCCCCAAGGCAGCATAATCTCGGCTCGCTTGTGCTCCCTTGGATTGCTCCTTTCCAAACGCCTGCAATCCAACACTGGCCAACACTAGTGCCAATTGATACGGGTGATAGCACCTGCATCCTGATTAATCAGCATCGAAACCAAATAAAACTGAAAGCTTGAAATCACTCATACACTGTTAAATCGACAGAATTGGCCTGAGATTAACCTGTTTTATCAATCACGGTACAGTGCGCCTCTCCGCGCAATATCCGAAGGAGATTTCCAGGTTCTTTGATAGAGAACACGATTACTGGAAGCTCACTATCACGGGCGAGGGCGATGGCTGCGCCATCCATCACCTTCAAGTCCCGCCCCAACACATCAGAATAACTTAAATGGTCATACCGAACAGCTGACGGATTGGTTTCTGGATCGTCCGAGTAGACCCCGTCTACTTTCGTGGCCTTGGCAACTGCTTCACAGTTCATCTCGGCTGCCCGCAGTGCCGCCGTTGTATCCGTCGTGAAAAACGGGTTTCCGGTTCCCGCAGCAAAAATTACCACTCGCCCCCGATTCATATGATGCAAGGCCTTCGGTCGAACATAGGGCTCGCACACAGTTGGCATTGAAATGGCAGACAAAACCCGCGCCTGTACACCCAAACCTTCAAGCGCATTTTGAAAGGCCAGCGCATTCATCACCGTGGCCAGCATTCCCATGTAGTCACCGGTCGCGCGGTCCATGCCGGTGGCCGCAGCTGAAAGGCCTCGAAAAATGTTGCCGCCCCCAACAACAACACCAATTTGAGCCCCGGCCTGAACTGCCTCTCCGACGTCTTCGGCAAGTCGGCGAGTGATATTCGTGTCAATGCCATACCCTCGGTTCCCCATTAACGCCTCGCCCGAAAGCTTCAGCATAAGTCGCCGGTATTTCAAATCGCCGCCCGCGCTCATAGAACCCTCTCCGCCATGTTAACTGCAACACCCGAACAATTTGGTCCGAGCTTGCACCACTGTGATCGAACAAATATGTCCACCTTTATCAGAACCAATCATTGCACGCAGCGCTCGGCGCAAAAAAACGACCGGCTAATTTAGCCGGTCGTCTCGAAAATTAGTCATTCATAATGCTGGCATAACGCTGGCATAACGCTGGCATAACGCTGGCATAACGCTGGCACAACGCGGATGAGTCACTAACTTGCGTCAACTGCTGCCGCAACCTCGGCTGCAAAGTCATCACCCTTCTTCTCGATGCCCTCGCCCAGCATATAGCGTACAAAGCCCGCTATCTTTATCGGTGCACCTATTTCCTTCTCCGCAGACTTTACCGCCTGCTCGACTGAAGCCTTACCATCTATCACAAATGTCTGCTGTGGGAGCAAAACCTGCTTGAAGAACTCCTTTCGCAGTCGACCTTCAACCATTTTCTCGACAATCTCCGCCGGCTTGCCCGACGCCTTGGCCTGCTCGGCATAGATTGCCCGCTCTTTTTCAATCACAGCCGCATCCAACTCGCCTTCTGTCAGCGCCTGTGGTGCAGCTGCCGCGACGTGCATCGCAAGTTGGCGGCCAAAACTCTCAAGCTTCTCAGTATCGCCAGTGCTCTCAAGCGCCACCAAAACACCGATCTTACCCAGTCCGTCGCTTACTTTGTTGTGGACATAGCCACAAACCACACCGTCACCAACGTTCAGCAGCGCTGTGCGGCGCACCGACATGTTCTCGCCGATGGTTGCCACCATTTCGGTGACATGAGCCTCAACCGTAAGCGACCCACCTGGGAATGTTGCGTTCAATAGCGATTCAAGTTTGCCGTTTGTGGTTTTGGAAACGTCGGCAACACTCCGGACCATGTCCTGGAACTGCTCGTTGCGTGCAACAAAGTCAGTCTCCGAGTTCACCTCAACAATGGCTCCCAAGCCACCTGATGCGGTCACGCCAATCAGTCCTTCGGCTGCCACTCGATCTGACTTCTTTGCGGCTTTAGAAAGCCCTTTCTTGCGGAGCCAATCAACCGCAGCCTCGACATCACCAGCTGATTCAGTCAACGCTTTTTTGCAGTCCATCATGCCAGCGCCGGTCTGTTCGCGCAGCTCCTTGACCATGCTTGCGGAGATCGTCGTCATTTGCTTGCTCTCTTCGTTGCAGCGGTTGGCGATCCGTGAAGGCCCGTGCTCCTTGGATTTTCCAAGAATATTCCAGGAACCCTCAAAGAGCTCCAATATGGATTCCAGGTTGCGAGAGGCTGCCAAACTGCTGTGCCCGGTTCGGCCGGTTCGCATTTTGGCGGATCTAAAGGCCGCTTTTTCAAATTATTAAACGGGGCCAGAACAGCCCATGCTGCAGCCCCCTAATGGAGGCTTACAGCAATTTTTATATCCGTTAAGCTGCCGCAGCAGCGACCAGCTTTTTGGCGGGCTCGACCCAGTCCTTCGATGTCGCACCACCCTCAAGCTTCAAGGCTGCATCCAGTAATGTGGCATTTGCCTCGTCCAGATCTGCAATTTGCCAGTAGTGATATACGCCAATTGCATTAAGTTGCACAGCCAGCTTATCCGTAAGGCCGGCTATGACCTTCAGCTCATCAGCTTCGCCGCGCGGTGCTTCAATGCCCTCGAACGTCACGGCTTCAGCGGTCGCGCCGCCTTCAGGAAGCACTTCGGCAATTGGCTCGACAGCCGCTCCAGTATCGACACCTGATGCAACTGCTGCCCGCTCAATCCCGTCAATTGCCGCCCGAGCGATCAAATCGCAATAAAGCGTAATAGCACGACCAGCGTCATCGTTGCCGGGTACCGGCAGGTCGATACCGTCTGGGTTACAATTTGTATCCAAAATCGAAACGATCGGAATATTGAGCTTCTTTGCTTCCGCAATCGCAATACCTTCTTTATTACTATCGATCACGAACAACAAATCTGGGGTGCCGCCCATTTCCTTGATGCCGCCCAAGGCCTTATCAAGCTTTTCACGTTCCCGCGTGAGGTTTAAAAGCTCCTTTTTAGTGCGGCCATGACCACTACCATCCAGGATTTCTTCTAGCTGGCGCAAGCGCCGGATAGAAAGTGAAATCGTTTTCCAGTTGGTTAATGTCCCGCCCAACCAACGGTGATTAATGTAATATTGCGCACAGCGTTTAGCTGCATCAGCGATAGAATCAGAGGCCTGTCGCTTGGTTCCAACGAACAGTACCCGACCGCCTTTGGCAACCGTATCGGAGACCTTGACAAGAGCCTGATGCAACAACGGCATCGTCTGCGTCAGGTCAACAACATGAATATTGTTCCGTGTGCCAAAGATGTAGGGTGACATCTTGGGATTCCAACGATGGCTCTGGTGGCCAAAGTGCACGCCTGCTTCTAGCAGCTGGCGCATAGTAAACGTCGGCAGCATAATTACGTCCTTTACCGGTTTATCCGCCATGGACCGGAGAAGGCGCAAAACGCCCACCGGAGCACTTAGATGGGGCTTTTCATCCACCAAGCGCGAGGGTCCATGTGTGAAATCATGGGTGTTTGAAGTAATGAGGGGGTTAGCCCGCACGGGGGATTTAACCTGCGCAGAGCCGTCTGGCAAGACATCCAACCCCTAAAATAAAAAGAAACACGCGAGGCAGACTGGCTGCTCGCGTATTCCAAACCGTTTTTGGCGTGTCGAACTTACCGCTACACGCGAGTAGCCTGTGCCAACGTGGGAAAACCGAAGCTAACCCAAGCTCGATAGATTAGTCTAAACAGCGATCATCATATCTTTCACAGGACCGGCTGCTGCCATTGCGGCAACGACGGCGCCAAGTCCGACAGCGTTCGCGCAAACTTGTACGTTCGGCTTTTGCAGCCTCATTAGCGATGATGCCGCCAATAATTAACGCCGCAACACCTGCTGCTGCTGCACCGCGGCCACGTCCGCGGCCTCTACCACGACCACGACCTCTGCCCCCGCGGCCACGACCTCCACGAGCACGACCACCGCCACCGCGACCACCGCCACCACCGCGCTGTGCGTTAGCAGATGTCGCAGACACCGCATTCAGTCCTACTGCGCTAAAGGCGTAAAGTCCCAACACCATGGCCAAAGCCATACTGCGAATCATCACCGTATATAGGTTTCTCATACTATCACCTCAATTCCACATACTTGGCTATTTTCAAAACCAAACCCGCCCTAATTGACAGCCGGATTATCGCCTCCCACTAAAATACTATCTGGTATAGTCGCGGCAATAACAAGCTAATCAAAGCTGAATTATTCCTGAAAATGCATTGGTTTATTCAGGTTTCATTCATGTTCGGAAGAGCGCGCAATTCATTCGCTCGCCGCTATTTCTAACGGCCTTCGGGACAGCCTTCGGGCCGGCGACGTGATGCGCTCATTTCCGCTGACATCGTATCGCGGCGGGAGCATTATCTTGGGCTCAGGATTATGGGATCAGGGCTTCCGTGAGGAACGGACACACTCCAGATGGGTATTTCCAGGAGGTTGTTCGATTGTCCAGGCCACGCGAAACGACACTAAACAAAGTGTCATTCCGCGTTCCCCTATCTCTCACTCCGCAGCTATAAGTGATACGGCAGATAAAGCGCCAATTGCGGGAAGAAGAATAAGACGATGACCGTTAGCAACATCAGTACGATGAACGGCCAAACGCCGCTTGCCACCTCGGGCAAGGTTGCGTTCCCCACCGCTTGCATAACAAATAGGTTCAGTCCGACTGGCGGTGTGATCAGCGCACATTCGATCATAATCACGAAGACGATCCCGAACCAGATAGCGTCGATCCCCATGGCCGCAAGCGATGGGTGAAGAACTGGGACCATGATTAGGAGCATACTCAGCGCTTCAAGGAAGAAACCCATGATCAGCAGGATGAGGCACACGATGACCAGGAAACTCCAGGGCTCAGTGAATGTCTGGGTCACGAACACTGAAATATCATGCGGGATTCTATAGAGTGTGATTGCTTTTGAAAAAATCTTCGCACCAGCGATGATTAGGAAGATCGTCACCGTGGTCTTCATCGCCTCAATACAGGCTTCCCAAATCTGGGCGATCGTAATTGTGCGCATAATCAGTGTGATCAGAAGCGCCATGACCAGCCCGATTCCAGCCGCTTCAGTTGGCGTAAATACGCCAAAGTAGATGCCGAACACGATAGTTGCCGCCAGCACCATCGTCGGTATGGCGCGAACGCTGGCGTGCCAGCGCTCCTTCCACGTCGCGCGCGGCACCATCTCGAACTGCCCCTTGTAGCGGGCATAAACAACGGCGAAAATTGAAAACAGGACTGCTAGAAAAATGCCCGGGCCGACACCTGCGACGAATAGGTCGACGATCGATTCTTCGGTGATCACGCCATAAACGATCAGGACGATCGATGGAGGTATCAGAATGCCGAGCGTCCCCCCTGCCGCCATTAGGCCAAGCACGAAATTTCGCTGATAACCACGTTCGGTCATCTCCGGAATGGCAACGGTGCCGATGGTCGCCGCGGTCGCCACGGACGAACCCGAGATCGCTGCAAACAACGCGCAAGAGGCAATTGTTGCAACACCCAGTCCGCCAGGCCAATGGCCAACCCAACTCTGGGCAGCAGTGAAGAGATCTTTACCAACGCCGCCCTTAAGCAAAACGTTGGACATCAGCAGAAACATTGGAACAGCGAGCAGAATGAAATTGTCAACGCTCGAATAAAGGCCTTGCGAGACCATTACCGGGTTCAAGCCCTCAATGAGGATCAGGGCCAACCCCAGTCCCCCAAGAACAAACGCAATTGGAATGCCCAGAATAAGCAGGAAGAGCATACTCGCGAGAATAAGAGATACCGTCACACGCTTTCCCCCCCAGGGTGAGTAGAACCTTGATCGGATAGGCCGCTATAAGTCTCGCCTCTCACGACACGCCACATCTCGACTAGGATCTGAAGGCTAAATAGGAAAAAGCCGATAGGTATTGCCGATTCCGTCCAGAACTTCGGCACTTGGTTCATAGTGGCGGTTGCCCGCCCGATCTGGATGCTCTCGATAACGATAGCCGCGCCGTAATAAATTGCAAATCCGCAGAAAATCAACATCCAGGCAAGCGCAAAGAACTCCAAGATCCGCTGTCCGGTTGAAGATAACAGCTGCGTTACAACCGTGATCCTAATCAAAGCCTTTTGCTGCAGGACATAACCCATCACTAAATAGGTGGCCCACAGTTGAAGCAGACGCGCACCTTCTTCCGCCCATGACGTCGGCGAGAGAAACACATACCGAGCAATGACCTCATACGAGATCATCAGCCCAATAACGAAAAACAGGAATGCTCCGATAGCCCCCATCGCGCGACTGATACCATCTATCGTGCTCTGCATTACGACTAAACCTCAAACCCCCGATTAAACCCCAAAAGAGTATGGCAAAACGCTCCGCTATCATTGCGCGAACGACACACTCGTTATGTGGCACGAAATTCGAGCGCCGCATTCTGGGTGCCACCCCCGATACTGCAATAACGATCCAGCGGAAAGCCAGGAAGCCCACAAGCGTGGGGTTTCTAAAAAACCGCCGGGCCTCACAAGGCCCGGCGGAGGACTGTAAAGATTAGTTGAAGCCTTTATTTTGCAATGGCCTCAAGAACTTTCTTGCCCAGTTCACCTGAGTTTTTCAGGTAAGCCTTGATCACCGGCTCACCGGCTTTGCGCCATTCTGCAAGCTGAGCCTTCGTCAAATCAACGACCTCTTTGCCGTTGTCGCGGGTGAATTTGGCTGCAGCTTCCTCGACTTTTGCAACCGATGCGCGCAACTTGGCCTCGGCGTCACGACCACATGTCATCATGGCTCCTTGCTCTTTCTTTGAGAGGGAAGACCAGACTTTTTCGTTGATGATCGTAATGAATTCAATCTTCGCATGCTCGGTCCGCGTGACGACATCCATCACCTGATAGAGTTTACGAGACTTCACCGAGCTAATGCCTGTCATGCCGGCGTCAACCGTACCGCGCTGGTAGGCAATGAACTGCTCAGAACCAGATGTCAGCGTTGGAATACCACCCAGCGCCTTAACAAACTCGCCAAGCGTTTTACCAAAGACCCGGACCTTTTGGCCCTTCACATCAGCCGGAGTACGGATTGGCTTGCGCTTCTTGGACAGGAACACGGCAGTTCCGTAGTCCATCCAATAGATGATGCGCGCACCAGTCTTAAGAACCGCTGCATCGATCAACTTGCGAAGCTTGGCTCCTGGCGCCAGGGCGGCGACAATATCGTCCCGCGTACCCATGGCGAATGGGACATAGAAGATTTCGATAGCGGGAATGGTGCCGGCGAACCGCGCGGTCGTCGAGGCGCCCATATCGATCGCTCCGGACGATACAGCCTGCGGGACTTCCTTATCACGATATAGCTGCGCGGAATGATAAAACTCTATTTTAAGGTCGGTCTGACCCTCAATGCATTTGATAAACGCGGCATTGTTCTTGGCATGAAAGTTCTTTGCTGGAAGCTGAGTTGTGAACCTCAGCGTTCGGGCTTCGGCACTATTTGGTGCCTGGCCCATGCCGAGTGCAACTGCGCCAACGGCGGCGGCGGCAACAAATGCTTTTTGAAGTGGTTTTTTGATCATGTGAGTCCTCCCTTAAGATCGGCCTATTTATTCAGGTCAGTTTATTTAGGTCAGTATCGAGTCACTCATATTCAGAATCCATGAGACATGCTGACGTGACTTTTGCCGCGCATACCATGAATGTAAATATGCATAGCTTGTTGTGACTGTACAGGGTTTTTGGAACCCGTTCCAAAATTTCTAAGAAATAGTCAGGCCGAAACAAGTGTTGAAGCTGTTACCGAGGCTGCTTTGGATCTGAATTGGCATTATGTCCGCGATACCACGCCGTCATGGTTTCCATGGCCGCAACCGAAAGCAAAGCGGCAGCCAGCAGCAACCATTGCCCGGCAAGATACCCGCCCCAGTCAATTACGATAGCGAAAACGGCTGGCGACAGTGCGTTGATAAGCAGATAGGGGGTAGCGAGTACACCGAGGATTTCGCCGTATCCTTTGATGCCGAACATTGCGAGCGGCAGTGCACCGCGGACAATCGTAATGAGGCCATTGGCGGCACCAAACAGCACCGTGAACAGAAGCGCTGGAACGAGGCCTGCGCTGAACGTCAACAACACGGCCAACGCAACCGGCATCAGCCAGACTGGCACTCGGGCCAGGTTAATTGGTGTCATATTGCGCGCGAATATGATTTCCCACGCCCGACCACCGACCTGGGCCACGCCCTTTATGGAGGCGACCTGAACGGCGAGGGCGGCAGTGATGCCAGATGCTTCGATGACGCCGACCAAGTGGACCGAAGCTGCGCCGAAGATGAAAGCATAGGCTGAGGTGGCGATGGAGAAGAGCACAATTGCCATCAGACGAGCGCGGCCCTCAAGAGGGGGTTGAGTGACTATGCCAAGCTCTTTGGATTGGTTTTCAGGCGCCGCTTTGTCGAGCAGGTCCGGTGCTGGTTCGTTCCGTGCCAGTCCCCACCAATTCAAAGGAGCGCAGGCGAATAGATTAAATAGCCCAAAAATCAAACATGTTTCGCGCCAGCCAAACGCGTCGTTGAGGTAGTAGCCGAGCGGCCAAAATAGGGTTGATGCCAAACCGCCATAAAGGGTGAGGTATGAAATGGCGCGGCGACCATTTTGCGGTGTCACCTGGACCAATGCTGCGAATGCGGCGTCGTAGAGGGTGAGGCGCATGGCAATGCCGAGTAACGCCCAGACTGCGAGATAGGCGATTGGATCGCTCACAAGCGACAGCGCTGCAAGGCAGATGGCGTTGAGCACCGCGCCTATCGTCATGGTTGCGCGGGCGCCGCGCTTGTCGATCAGGCGTCCGATCCAAGTGGATGTGAGGCCCGCCACGAGGAGACCCACAGTCAACCCGCCAAAGACCACGGTTGTACTCCAGCCTGTATCAGTGGTTATTGGTCGCCCGAGAACGCCGAGCGCATATAAGGTTGTGCCCCACGCGACGATCTGAGTGATGCCCAAGGCATGGACAGCGGTACCTGTTGGAGAGATTGACCAAGACGAGAAGCGCTTCAAGAGTGATGGCTGCATACGGCGGAGCCCCTCGACTGGGTTTGTCGGCAAATTTATGGCTTAGAGTGGGCACTCGATATGCCGCGCCAGTGATTGATGCAGAGTAAAGGAGAGAGCCGTCGATGGACAATGAACAAAATCGCATCTCCGCCCGTGCAGCGCGATATTTTCGCGTGGGGAGCAATGTTGGTTCGGTGGCGGCCCGGGTGGTAAGCCAACGTTTGTTTGGCATGGAAGCGAATGCGTCAAAAGATGCAGCGGATTTGGCAGCTGCCCTTGGCGGCCTTAAAGGGCCGATTATGAAAGTGGCTCAACTCCTTTCCACTATCCCGGAGGCGCTGCCCGCAGAATATGCGCGCGAGCTTGCCCAATTACAATCTGAAGCACCAGCGATGGGGCCGGCATTTGTCAAACGGCGAATGATTGCAGAACTTGGCCGGGCCTGGCCCAAACGGTTTGCCTGTTTCGAGACGAAAGCATCGGCTTCCGCATCACTTGGGCAAGTGCACCGGGCCGTTGGGCATGATGGCTCAGTGCTTGCCTGTAAGTTGCAATATCCAGATATGCAGTCGGCCGTCGAAGCGGATGTGAGCCAACTGGGTTTCGCCTTAGGCATCCACGCACGGATGAACCCAGCCGTCGATACGCGCGAAATGCTAACGGAGATCGCAGCGCGACTGCGGGAGGAGCTGAACTATAGGCTTGAGAGCCGGCACATGGCGCTCTACTGGGCAATGTTTCGAGACGAGCCGATGATCCGTGTGCCAGAAGTTGTCGCAGAATTGACGACTGATCGATTACTCACAATGGAGTGGCTCGATGGGCGGAAGCTGCTCGAATACAAGGACAATCCGCTTGACGACCGCAACCAGATCGCGCGCGCTATGTTTCGGGCGTGGTGGTTTCCGTTTAGTCAGTTTGGCGTCATCCACGGCGACCCGCACCTGGGCAACTACACTGTGTTTGAAGTCGATGGACGACCCTCAGGCATCAACTTGCTCGACTATGGTTGCATCCGCACATTCCCGGCTGCTTTCGTGCAGGGCGTAATCAACCTTTATCAAGGGCTCCTTCGCAATGATCGCGAGCAGGTTGTGTATGCCTATGAGAGTTGGGGATTTGAAGGGCTCAGTCATGAGTTGATCGATGCCATGAATATTTGGGCGCGATTTATTTATGGCCCTCTGCTTGATGACCGTGTGCGGGCTATCGCTGATGGGACGACGCCCGCCGACTATGGCCGCAAGGAAGCTTTCAGCGTGCACAAAATCCTGAAAGAAAAAGGGCCGGTAAAGGTGCCCCGCGAATTCGTGTTCATGGATCGCGCGGCTATCGGGCTCGGGGGCGTGTTTTTGCACCTTGAGGCGAAGCTCAATTGGTATGAGATGTTTAACGAACTGATTGAAGATTTCGATCAGGAGGGACTTAGTGAACGGCAGCGGGTTTTGTTTGCTGAAGTTGGCGTCCCGCTGCCGGTATAGCCAGTATAAAAGTGCACTTGATATGATCAACGGGAGACTGGAATCGAACCGGCCGGGCCGGTTTTAACCAGATACTCGGACTTCCCGTAACCAGCAGCAGCCGGTATCTGCATATATTTTTCACCGTCCACCATCTTCATAACAGGCATAACAGTTACGATGGGTGCCGAATTACACAGGGTGATCGCCTCTTCGACCGTTGCGCATCCGCTGATCTTTTCGAGATTTAGACGCGTTGGAAAAATCACCGTGCGCTTGCCATTTTCGGCATCCACCAATGCCTGAGAAGGTCTGATCCATATGGAATCAACAGCTTCATACCCATCATGGGAAAGAACGTGACCAGCGGGGGTCGGCGCCACAAAGAAGTGAGTATCAAACCGCTTGGGCATGTGGTTAGGAGTAATCCAGTGGGCATAGTGGGCCAAGAGGTCGGTGGCGAGCCGAAGACCTTCACGCTCCATGATGTCGGCCATACCGATTTCACCGGACTCCAGTGACTTGCGGTAAGTGCTCCCGAGCTCGGCCGCGCGTATGCCGTCTATGACAGCGTCTGAGCCGTTTGGACGAGCGAGAAGCACACCACATTCCTCGAACGCCTCTCGCGCGGCGGATACGCGTACGACGCGCTGCTCCTCTTCCAGTCCTTCTAGCCCATCAGCCAAGCCTAACAGGCGGGGGTCGCGGTCGCTTTTGTCGGCCGAGCCACCTGGGAAGACCAGCGCGCCTGAAGCAAAATCAATCTGATGATGTCGCACCACCATGAAGACTTCCAGGCCATCGGTACTGTCGCGGGCAAGCACAAGTGTGGCTGCTAATCTTATTTTGGGCTTTTCGGCCATTGTAGCTCTCTCTCGGAAATCATGTTCAGCTTAGTGTTTAGAGTTCAAGTGGTGTTGGAGTTCGTGGAATTTAAGCCCGTTAAAGGCACCAACTGCTTTGAGCAACCGGAAGCGTTTATGCGCGGTGTTCTGGGCTACAGGGTGGAGAAGTTCAACCCTTAATGACCCATATTGGCTTTCTGAGCCAGCAATTGCCCAGCCCGTCGACAAGCATGATCACTGGTGTGATCTGTTTTGGGTAGGTTGTCGTTTTGATTGTAATTCGATTATTGGGCGGACACTCTATGTTCTTGGTTGTGCGCCTGGGTAGATTTTTGGGAGAATTTCCGATGAGTGACGCAGACGTAGTCAGATTTACAGCCGAAGACGGAATCGGCATCATCACCATCGACTACCCCCCGGTCAATGCACTTGGACCTGGAGTATCGGACGGGATTATCGCGGCGCTGGAAAAGGGCGAGGCTGATCCATCTGTCAGAGCTTTCGTGATGATTGGTGCAGGGCGGACATTTATTACGGGTGCAGATATTCGGGGGTTTAGCAAACCACGCAAAACACCGGCACGGAAAACCTATGATGTTTTAGACGCCGCTACCAAGCCGGTTGTGGCGGCAATCCACGGGTATGCGCTTGGTGGCGGACTTGAGAACGCACTGGCGTGCCACTATCGGATTGCGGTGCCGAGCGCCAAAGTTGGGTTGCCTGAGGTTTTGATCGGCATCATTCCGGGGGGTGGGGGGACACAGCGCCTACCACGTCTCATCGGCCCGGAAGCGGCGCTTGATGTGATTGTGAGTGGCGAGCATGTGCTGGCTGAGAAGGCCCTGGAGCTTGGCATCGTTAACGAGATCGTTGCTGGCGTTGACCTTCTGTCTGAAGCGAAGGCTTATGCCGCGAAGGTTGCCGATCTACGACCCTTGCCGCGCGTGCGGGACATGACCGACAAGCTTCAAGGCTTCGATGCGGGTATTTTTGAGGCCAAGCGCAAGGCCATTGCGCGGCGGGCACGCGGGCAGAAAGCACCGTTTAGTTGCATCGAGGCCGTGGAGGCAGCGGTTTCCGAACCCTTCGACACCGGGATTGTTACCGAGCGGCGGCTGTTTGAGGCGCTGGTGCATTCCGATGAAGCGAGCGCCATGCGCTATGCATTTTTCTCTGAGCGCGAAATTGCACGGGTGCCAGGTCTTTCCAAAGACATTAAGGTGCCGGACATCAATACCGTTGCGGTTGTAGGTGCCGGCACGATGGGTGGCGGCATTGCTATGAGCATGGCGGATGCGGGCAAGCCGGTGAAGTTGCTTGATGCCTCCGCGGAAGTGCTTGAGCTTGGGCTTTCGAGAATACGTGACAACTACCAAAAAAGCGTCGAGCGCGGCTCGCTTTCTCAGGAAGCCATGGATGAACGATTTGCGCGTATTCAGCCGGTTCATTCGTTTGATGAAATTGGCGATTGCGACGCGGTCATTGAGGCTGTGTTCGAGCGCCTGGATGTCAAGCAGGAAGTGTTTCGCGAACTCGACCGTGTCATGAAGCCCGGTGCGCTTTTGCTGACCAACACTTCGGCCTTGAACATAGACAAGATTGCAGGGGTGACCGGGCGGCCTGGTTCGGTTGCCGGAACGCACTATTTTGTGCCCGCGAACGTGATGAAACTGTTTGAGGTTGTTGAGGGCACCGAAACAACGCCTGAGACGATGGCTGCTGCAATGAAACTCGGGCGGGATACAAACAAGATCAGCGGCTATGCCGGAAATTGCGATGGATTTGTTGCGAACCGGAGCCGCGCGCCTTTCAAGACCGAAAAAGTTTTGATGCTCGAAGAGGGGGCATTGCCGGATCAAATCGACCGGGTGATGATGGCTTTCGGATATCCAAAGGGGCCGTTCGCGGTCAATGATATGTCGGGTCTTGATATTAGTTATGACACGCGCAAACGGCGACTGGCGGAAGACCCGAATTTCCGCGTGCTGCCAGTGTCCGACCGCATGGTGGAATCCGGCCGCAAAGGACTTAAGGTTGGCAAGGGCTGGTATCGCTATGAAAAGGGCGACCGGACACCGCATGTCGATCCGGAAGTTGCTCGAATTATCAAGGAAGTGGCTGAGGAGCACGGCATAGAGCAGCATATCTTCACGGATGAGGAAATTCTGCACCGATTGCTCTTCTCGTCAATTAACGAGATGTGTAAAATTATAGACGAGGATAAGGCCATTCGCGCGAGCGATATCGATGTCATGTGGCTCTATGGCTTTGGCTTTCCTCGCTTCCGCGGTGGGCCGATGTACTGGGGTGATGAGGTTGGCGTTCAGGAAATCTACAACCAGATCGCGGCATGGCATCAACGGTATGGTGACCGGTGGAAGCCTTCGGAATTACTACGCCGAACGGCTCAATCGGGTGGCAAACTTCGTGATCTGCGCTCGAAGAAATTTTTTCCCGATAGCTGATTGCCCGATAGCTGATTGTTAGAGCACGCTCGAGTCTTCTGGAGATAGGTCTGGCTGTTTGTGCGTGCTCTAAGGTTCATGACCTGGGAGCGGATTTGTTTTTCTTTTTGCCCGGCTTTGGAGCTGCGTTGGTGGACGCTTTTTGCTGTTTTTTCCACGTGTCTTTGAGTGAAACGATTTCGTTCAAGACGGAATGGCCGGGTGTCGTGTCCGGGTCAACACAGAAATAACCTAAACGTTCGAACTGGATACGATCACCATCTGAGAGGTCCGCAACGCTTGGTTCGGCTTTAACGTTTGGGGCAACGACCACTGAGTTTCGATTTACGGATGCGAAGAAGTCGTCGTTGTTGGCTGGATTTTCGGTCTCGAAGAGATGGCCGAAGCGGCGAACCTCGATATCCAGGGCGTGAGGTGCCGACACCCAATGGAGGGTGCCGCGAACTTTGCGCCCGTCGGGGGAATCGCCACCGCGGGTTGCTGGATCATAGGTGCAGCGGATTTCCTGGATGACACCGGCATCGTCTTTGATCACATCTGTGCAAGTGACATAATAGGCGTAACGCAAGCGTACTTCGCGGCCTGGTGCGAGGCGGAAGAATTTTTTGGGCGGGTCTTCCTGGAAATCGTCCTGCTCGATATAAAGAACGCGAGAGAACGGTACTTGGCGTGTGCCCGCTGCTTCGTCTTCAGGATTGTTGACGGCGTCCAGTTGCTCGGTTTCACCCTCGGGATAATTCTCGATCACCACCTTCAGCGGTTTCATAACTGCCATCCGGCGCTGTGCCGTGCGGTTAAGAACTTCGCGAACACAGAATTCCAAGAAGCTATATTCAACCTGGCTGTCGGCGCGCGCGACGCCGATGCGTTGTGCAAATTCGCGAATGGCACTTGGTGGAATGCCGCGTCGCCGGAGGCCGCGCAAAGTTGGCATGCGGGGGTCGTCCCAACCGCTGACAACGCCCTCTTTGACCAAAGCACTTAGGCGGCGCTTGGAAAGAATCGTATGCGAAATATTGAGGCGGGCGAATTCGTGCTGGTGCGGCTTTGTAGGTATTGGAAGATGTTCGATCAACCAATCATATAATGGCCGATGGTCGGCAAATTCCAACGTGCAAAGCGAATGGGTGATCCCTTCGATGGCATCTGACTGGCCATGAGCATAGTCATAGGTTGGATAAATGCACCAAGTGTCGCCGGTTCTGGGGTGGGTTGCGTGGAGGACGCGATAAAGCACGGGGTCACGGAAATTTATGTTGCCAGAGGACATGTCGATCTTGGCGCGCAGGGTTTTTGCACCATCGGGAAACTCGCCCGCACGCATGCGCTGGAATAGATCGAGGTTTTCTTCGACGCTTCTGTCGCGGTGCGGACTGTTAGTGCCGGGTGAAGTGAGTGTGCCGCGTGACTCCCGGATTTCCTCCGCATTTAAGTCATCAACGTAGGCGTGGCCCGACTTGATGAGATGGAGGGCCCAATCATAGAGCTTCTCAAAATAATCTGACGTGTGGAGAGTGGTGCCGCCCCAGTCATAACCGAGCCACTTAAGATCTTCCTCGATGGCGGTGATGAATTCCTGAGCTTCTTTGATGGGGTTGGTGTCATCGAGGCGCAAGTTGCAACGTCCGCCAAATTCCTGGGCCATGCTGAAGTTCAGGCAGATCGCCTTGGCGTGTCCGATGTGGAGGTAACCATTCGGCTCGGGGGGGAAGCGAGTGACGACTTCATCCACGCGACCAGCTTCCAAATCCTCGCGAATAAGGTCGCGAATGAAGTGCGTTGGGCCTTCATGGGATTGCTCATGCGTTTCAGCATGGGCAGCTGTGTCGGGCGCGGCGTTGGGATCGGTTTTTGTCATGTTAGCTCTGATTTTCTTGCGAAGATATGTCTGGCCGGGGTGCTTGGCAGGCTTATTGGCGAGGTTTTGGTCAAAATCGGCGATAGGGTAATGCGGCTTCTGGCTAACCTATGTCTCTGACTAACCCATATCTCCGCCGTCTGCACGAGGCATAACTTGTGACGGCACTTTAGATGTATTTTGATTAAATTTGGGAGGCTGGATCTCTTCGCGGAACCGGTTGGTGATCGGATAGCGACGATCGCGACCAAAACTTTTCGACGAAATCTTCACCCCTGGCGCTGCTTGGCGGCGCTTATATTCAGCAATATAGAGGAGGTGCTCAATGCGCTTCACAGTTTCCGGGAGATGACCGCGAGCGATGATCTCCGTCAGTGGGAACTCATTTTCAATCAGGCAGAACAGGATATCATCCAATACGTCGTATTCGGGCAGGTTATCCTGATCCGTCTGGCCTTCGCGCAGCTCGGCGGATGGTGGCTTGGTTAAGATGTTTTCTGGAATAACAATGCCGTCCGGGCCTTTTGCACTGGCGGGCTTTTGAGTGTTTCTCCAGGCGGAAATACGGAATACTTCCGTCTTGTAGAGATCTTTGATCGGGTTGAAGCCGCCGTTCATGTCACCGTAGATCGTGGCATAGCCAACGGACATTTCACTCTTATTGCCGGTGGTCACGACCATGCCGCCGAACTTGTTTGAAATGGCCATGAGGATGGTGCCGCGGGTGCGGCTTTGCAAGTTTTCCTCGGTGACGTCGGGAGGATGACCTTTGAAAATATCTCCGAGTACGCTTAGAAACCCATCGACCGGTTCTTTGATGGGTATGATATCGTAGCGCATGCCCAGAGCTGTGGCGCAGTCAGCCGCGTCAACGAGGCTTTCTTCGGATGTATATTGATAGGGCAGCATCACACAGTGAACGCGATCCGCACCAAGAGCGTCGACTGCAAGCGCTGCAACGAGGGCTGAATCAACGCCGCCAGACAGCCCAAGCACAACATTTGGAAAGCCAATTTTATTGACATAGTCGCGCAGGCCCAACATGCAGGCCTCATAGGCGCTGGCGTCACCCTCGGGGAGTATGGATTTTTGACCGGATTGGCAGATCCAGCCGTTCGATCCGCGGGTCCAATCGATGATCGCCAGACTATCGGTCCAAGCGGGGAGTTGGACGGCAAGAGAAGCATCGGCATTGAGGACGAAAGAAGCCCCATCGAAAACCAATTCATCCTGGCCACCCAGCTGGTTGACGTAAACGAGTGGCAGTTTTGTTTCGATGACCCGCGCCACGGCGATATTCAGACGGACATCAGGTTTCTTCCAATCAAACGGTGAGCCGTTGGGGACGAGCAGTATTTCGGCACCTGATTCTTCTAGGCATTCGCAGACATCTCCAGTCCAGATGTCTTCGCAGATCGGGACGCCAAGGCGAACGCCGCGAAACGAGATTGGGCCGGGCATAGGACCTACTGCGAATACGCGCTTTTCATCAAACACACCATAGTTCGGCAGATTTGCTTTGTAGCGAACAGCCTGAATGCGACCCTCATCGATCAGGACGACGGCATTATAAACTTTGCCAGGTTCGGCGCCGTCCTCTGGCCAGATGGTGCCCACAAGAATGCCCGGTCCTTCGGTGAGCTCTGAGGCCAGTTGCTCGATGGCACGGCGTGAGGCAGCGGCGAAGGCTGGTTTTAATACCAGGTCCTCCGGCGGATAACCGGTGATGAACAATTCAGGGAATAAAATCAGATCCACGTTTTGGCGCATGGCATCAGCGTGGGCCGATTTGAGCAGCTCAACGTTGGTTTTGATGTCGCCAACCGTGGGATTAAGTTGCGCTAAGGCAATTCGGAGCTTGTTAGTTTCGGTGCTCGTCATCGTCCTGCCGGTTCTCGCTTAATTTGAGTTAAGGGTTAAGGGCCTGTTGTGGATTGGCTCTAAAGTGCCGGTGAAATTCTTACGCACAACTGCTTAGGGCTGCTTGCTGCACACAATTTTCACCTTGGGTGGTGAAAATTGTGCTGGGTTTAGGACATTCACCACCGTTTTCGACTGCGGGCCTGAGCGCCGTGCCTAACAGCACTACGGAGTGCTTATTCAACAGCCTTAGGCTAAGGATCTTAGGCCGACGCTGAATAAAAGTCCTCGGTGTCGGGAACCATCCGCGTGATGCGGCGCTCCTTGAGACGCTCGGCGATCAGGAATGCCAACTCCAGAGCCTGATCTGCATTCAGGCGCGGATCGCAGTGGGTATGATAGCGGTCCTGCAAATCCGCATCCGAGATCGCGCGCGCACCACCGGTACACTCGGTGACATTTTGACCGGTCATTTCGACATGGATGCCGCCTGGGTGGGTGCCTTGATCTGCGTGGATATCAAAGAAAGCGCCTACCTCGCGCAGTATCCGCTCGAAGGGACGGGTTTTGTAGCCGGTGGATGAGGTGAGAGTGTTGCCATGCATCGGGTCACACGACCAGACAACGCGGCGGCCCTCTTTCTCCACAGCACGGATGAGTGCCGGCAGATGGGTGGCAATCTTTTGGTCCCCAAATCGACAGATCAGCGTGAGTCGCCCCGCCTCGTTCTCCGGATTGAGGCGGTCGATCAGACGCATAAGCTCGTCGGGCTCGAGGGAGGGGCCGCATTTAAGGCCGATCGGGTTCTCGATGCCACGGCAGTATTCGACGTGAGCGTGATCCGGTTGGCGGGTGCGATCGCCGATCCATATAAAATGGCCAGAGGTTGCATAGTAGTTGCCACTGGTCGAATCGCGCCGGGTTAGCGCCTGCTCATAGCCAAGCAACAAGGCTTCGTGGCTGGTGTAAAAGGAAACTGTGCTAAGTTGCGGCGTTGTTTCCGTGGTGATGCCACAGGCACGCATGAACTCAAGCGTATCAGTGATGCGATCAGCCAGTTCTTGATAGCGATGCCCTTGCGGGCTATCGGCCAAGAAACCCAACGTCCATTTATGGACGCGCTCAAGGTCTGCGAATCCACCCATCGAGAACGCACGGATCAGGTTTAGGGTCGCGGCCGATTGACGGTAGGCTTTGAGTTGGCGGTTGGGGTCGGGAATACGGTCCACTTCGGTGAAGTTTGCACCATTAACAATGTCGCCCCGGTAGCTTGGAAGCTCAATATCGCCCTGCTTCTCGACGAGAGAAGACCGCGGTTTGGCGAACTGCCCAGCAATGCGGCCAAGCTTTACCACCGGCACGCCGCCTGCATAAGTGAGAACAACAGCCATCTGTAGGAATACGCGGTAAAAATCGCGAATGTTATCCGCGTGATGCTCGGCGAAACTTTCCGCGCAATCACCACCCTGCAGCAGGAAACCGTTACCCTCGCAAACCTCTGCGAGATTTGCTTTGAGGTTGCGCGCTTCGCCTGCAAACACGAGCGGTGGGAACGTTTTCAGCTTGGCTTCAACCGCCTCAAGGGCCGATTGGTCGCGATAGTCAGGTACCTGGACGATTGGCTTCGATCTCCAGCTTTCCGGGCTCCACTTCGCCGACATTGGACGTCTCCTCACTTCACAATACTACTAGGCTCCTGGCCAATAGTTGTGGCAAAGGCATGGCCGATTTGCTCTTTTGCAAAAGCTTGGCTCCACCTTTACACTTCCCCAGACCACTTCCAGGATATGCGCCCGTATTTCCGTTCTCACGGAAGTCTTTATCATAGCGCGAACAGGCGGTTATAGAATAGCCTGGAAAGAACCGCTAGGGGTAGCTTTCGTTGTGGCTCAAAGTAATCTACCAGAACCGTGATTATCCGGTATATTTTACTTGTTGGGGCGAATATGACCGTTGCGAAGCCCAGGCTGACGTTTGGCATTGAAGAAGAATACCACATTGTCGAACTTGAAAGCCGACAGTTGGTTTCCGTGCCGCCGCAGCTGCTTAATGCCTGCCAAGCGGCATTGCCGGGGCAGGTTGGTACAGAGTTGCTGCGCTCGCAATTGGAAGTTGGGACAAAACCGGCCCAGACGATCCATGATGCGCGACGGGATCTGCGGAATTTGCGGACCACAGTGGCAGGCCTATGTGGTGAGTATGGGTTGGCCCCTATTGCGTCCTCAACGCATCCAATTGGCGGGCATCGTCTGCAGGAGACAACCGACAGCGAGCGATACCAGGGTCTTGCTTCAGATCTTGCGGGTGTTGGGCGACGGATGGCGGTGTGCGGCATGCATGTTCACGTTGAGCTTGGCGATGATGAGCTGCGCATCGATGTTATGAACCAAGCGCGATATTTCCTGCCGCATCTGCTAGCGCTTTCATCATCCTCACCCTTTTGGGAGGGGGGCGATACGGGATTGAAGAGTTTTCGGTTGTCGATTTTGAACGCACTGCCACGTACTGGGTTGCCTGAGCGGTATGCGGGATGGGGTGAATATCGGGCAACGGTGGATGTGTTGGTGAATGCCAGCGTGATGGAAGACGCCAGTAAGATATGGTGGGATTTACGGCCTTCGGAGAAATTTCCAACACTGGAGTTGCGGATAACCGACGTTTGCACCCGGTTGGAAGACGCATTGTCTATTGCAGCACTTTATTTGTGCATTTGTCGTTGGCTCTATCGCCTACGCTGCAATAATCAAAGTTGGCGGCATTATCCATTGTTTTTGCTGACTGAGAACCGATGGCGGGCGCAGCGCTACGGTGTTGATGGGAGCTTGTTGGATTTTGGTGCCGGTGTCTTGGTGCCGTTTGTTGATCTGCTGGATGAAATAATTGAACTGACGCGGGAAGATGTGGAAGCCTGCGGGTGTGTGAATGAGATTGAGCGCGTACGCAAAATAGCCTTGGAAGGCACCAGCGCCGATCGTCAGACGAAGGCGTTTGGGGTGGCAATTGCGGCAGGGGCAAGTCGTGAGGAAGCCCTGAAGGCTGTGGTTGATCAACTGATCGCGGAAACCGTGGGCTAGAATTGGCGATCTAGTTAGCGCTTTGAAGCTAACCCTATAAAACCTCCGCAAAACAGTTTCATGATATTTTTGCCGGCTTTTATTAAGTCCCACCTGCAACCGCGCTTTGCAAACACTGGCTGTTGTGCCAATAGGTCTGTTAATTCGGTGGGCCTGAGTCGGCCCGTTGTGCAAACATGTTACAGCGTCTTTTACGGCAGGAGGCCAGCCTTGCTTCAAGACGGAAAAATCTTTCTCGGCAAAAGTGTGAAGCCGGAATATCTCCATCTCAATCTTGCGAACCGGCACGGTTTGATCACCGGTGCGACGGGGACCGGTAAAACGGTAACGTTGCAGGTGCTGGCCGAGGGGTTTTCTGACGCTGGTGTGCCGGTGTTTGCGGCTGACATCAAGGGAGATTTGTCAGGCATTGCGGTGGCTGGCGAGAGCAAGGACTTCATCGTTAAGCGGCTCGAAGATGTGGGCTTGCTGGAGTTCACACCAAAAAGCTATCCGACTGTAATGTGGGATGTGTTTGGCGAGCAGGGGCATCCGATCCGGGCCACTGTTACGGATCTTGGTCCTTTGTTATTGGCACGATTGCTTGAATTGAACGACGTGCAGGAAGGTGTGTTGAACATCATGTTCCGTGTCGCGCAGGACGAGAACATGGCAATGCTTGATCTCAAGGATCTGCGCTCCATGGCAAGGCACGTTTCCGAGCGCAGTAAGGAGCTCAGCTCAAAATACGGTAATGTTGCTTCGGCATCGGTGGGGGCCATCCAGCGGCGGCTGTTGGTGTTGGAAGAGCAGGGGGCTAATCAGTTCTTTGGTGAGCCCGGCGTCGATATCGCGGACTTCATGCGGACAACCTATGATGGCCGGGGGGTCGTCAATCTGCTGGCTGCGGACAAGTTGTTTCAGAACCCGCGCCTTTACGCGACATTCCTGTTGTGGTTGTTGACGAAACTCTGGCAGGAGCTGCCGGAAGTCGGCGATCAACCAAAACCGAAATTGGTCTTCTTCTTCGATGAGGCGCACTTGCTGTTTGATGAAGCGCCAAAGGCGTTGCTTGAGCGTGTTGAACAGGTGGCGCGATTGATCCGCTCGAAGGGCGTTGGTATATATTTTATTACGCAAAATCCGCTCGATGTGCCGGATTCTGTTTCCTCGCAACTTGGCAACCGAGTGCAGCATGCGCTGCGCGCCTACACTCCGAAAGAGCAGCGAGCGGTTCGTGCGGCGGCTGAGACATTCCGGCAGAACCCGGATATCGATGCTGAAAAGGCAATACTGGAGCTCACGGTCGGGGAGGCGCTGGTCTCGACCCTGGAGGACAAGGGGGCACCTTCGATTGTGCAGCGAACGCTGATCCGGCCGCCGAACGGTCGGATAGGGCCATTGTCCGCGACTGAGCGGCAGGATGCTATTTCACGCAGTCCCGTCCAAGGCAAGTATGAGCAGGCTTTGGACCGGGAGAGCGCCTATGAACTGCTACAATCACGCGCCAAGGACCTGGCGGCGAAGCAGGCGGCGGCTGAAGAGGACGCTAAGAAAAAGAAGGGAAGTTGGGCGCATGTTATTTTTGGGCGGGGGCCGCGTGGTGGCCGATCGCTTGGCGAACAGGTAACCCGCGATATTGGCCGCTCGCTCATGCGGAGGGTTCTGTCGCGCGGGCTCAACGCGGTGCTTAAAACATTCCTGGGTGGCAGACGCTAGAGTATTTCCAATTTTATATCGGAGCGGCATAGCTTTTTTAGGCCATCGGCTAATCGCCAACATAGACCTTTACGGGTTGTCGATTGAGTACGACTGCCGGAAGCTTGTCATTGTCGGGTCGAAGCCTGACAATCCGCTTCCCCATTTGATTATCCAACCGGGGCATAATTGCTCTCACACGCGCGCTCCGCTTAACACCATCTTTGAGTGAATAAAGGACCTGTCGATCCGACTGAAAAAGAGCAATCTTGCCCGCTGGCACCTCGACCTCGATTTCAACCCGGCTCAAGTCGAGCAAGCTCATCAAATGGGGGTCCTTCTGCGTTACTGCTGCGCCGACGTTGGTTAAGATCCCAACGACGATACCGTCATATGGCGCGACAATTTCAGTGAGACGGATTTCGAGTTCGATGCGTGCAACTTCGGCTTCACGACGCTTCGCGATACTTTGTGCACTCAGCAGACGGCTTTCCGCAGTCCTAAATGCAACTTCGGCATCCTCGAATGAGGCTCGCCTGAAGGAGGGGGATTCCTTCAGTCTAGCTTGCCGCATATAAACCAATTTAGCTCCAGCCAAATTTGACTTCGCGGCGCCTATCCCTGCTTGAGCCTCCTCAAGCGCGCGTTGTGCCACTAGCCGATCCGCCTTCAACTGCAGAGAGCTTAGCCGCGCCAGCAGATCACCCTTCCTGACGCGATCTCCCTTGCGAACAAGCATTTCCTTGATCCGAACTGATCGCTCCCCGGTCATTTCGGTCGAAACCTTTCCAACCAAGTCCGCAATGAGCCTTCCTTTAATGACTTCACCTGCATGCGCCAGTGGCAAGCAGGAAGCCAAAGCCATACTCATAACAAGCACTCTGAGATTATTTTTAAATTTCATAGACATCACAGGAGGCCTTCACGACAGAGACACAAGGCGAACTAATCATTGTAAGTCCTTTTATATACGAGATAATCTTCTTGATCAATGCACGTAGCTGCGAGAATTTTTGATGTGATGCGCATACCCGTTTGGAGAAAGCCCGTTCGTGACGTGAACTTACGATATTGCCTATAAGGTGCCTTTGGGACTAACACGATATTGGCCGCGGCCATCTTTTAAAACGCGCGCCTGATCCGTAAGCACCGCCAATGAGCGGTAGACGGCCTCGTGGGTCAGACCTATCTCGGCCGAAAATGATTTAATATCTGATGTAAGCAAGCCGTCGGCCAGCGCCGTCAGCACGCGCTCATCGGCTTTTCTAATTGCAAGGATTTCAAGTTTACGGCGTTGGCTTTGGACCTGCTCTGAGAAGCGCTTGGTCAGTTCAAGGGCGAACCTCTGATCGTTCTCGAATGACGCCAATACCTCTCGCTTGCTGATAGCGCAGATCATGGACGCGGATTTCGTCATGGCATCGCAATGATACTTTTTTGAAAATAATGCCGCCTCTGCAAAAGCCTCGCCTGCCCGCACCTTGTGTATGATCACTTCGTGTCCATCTTCGGTCCAACGTGACAGCGTGACGTTGCCTGTTTCAAGGAAGTAAATGTGGGTGGTCTTGCGACCCGCGTAAAAAATACTCGATTGAGCATTGAGTGCCCGCCACTTCAATGCATTATCGGGCAACGCTTCAAATGGCTTCGGTAATCGTTTCATTCTTTGAAGGCTATGTGATCACGATCATATTTGATAGCTGTTTTTTCTCTAAGGAACCTCTGGAGATCAATAAGTAATGTGAATGCTGTGGAACCTGCACATGGGTCCCATAGGTCCCATGGTCACAATGCATCGAGCCGCACTGCGACGATCAAAGTAATAGAAGCCGGAAATGGCGCCTTTGCAGCGATTGCCGAGATTGCCGAGATTGCCGGCCTCGGATTTTTTGGGCTTATGGCAACGGGCAGCCATCATCAGTCGCACCAGATGGCAGTTGCCACGGGTATGCCAATGCATTGATCACTGTACTGGAGCCATATTTACAGGCCGGCGGCCATGCCACCGTCTACGGCTAACTCGGCCCCCGTCACAAAGGCTGAATCTGAGGTGGCAAAGAATAGTGCCACGTTTGCCACGTCACGCGGGCTGCCGAAGCGGCGCATCGGCGTTTGCTCCAATAGCGCCTTGTTGAACAGCGGATTGCGGAGTACGCGGTCGGTCAATGCAGTTTCGATGAAACCGGGGGCCATGGCATTTACGCGAATACCGTATGGCGCATATTCAACGGCCAGGGCACGGGTCAGGGCTGAAACCGCACCTTTGGTGGCTGAATAGCCAGCCAATTGACGGAGCCCTCGATGGCCCATAATTGAGGCGAGATTGATCAACGAGGCATCGCCGGAGGCTTTCATCAGATCAAAGGCATCGCGTGCAATACGTACCACACCGTCGAGGTTTACATCGCGGATACGCACCCAGTCGGCATCAGACATATGCCGGAAATCACCTCGGACATTCAGCCCGGCATTGTTGACGACAACATCAAGACGGCCATGGGTTGCAGCTACGGCGCGCAAAAGTGTCGAGACGTCCTGGCTTTTGGAAACATCGCAGACGCTGGCTGTGGCTTGGCCGCCTTCAGCCTGGATTGCGGCGACTGTCGCATCCGCTGCCGAGCCTTCGACGTCCGAGACGTAGACGTGAGCTCCCTCCTCAGCAAAGAGTTGCGAGATGCCACGCCCGATGCCCGCGCCTGCTCCCGTGACTAGTGCAACTTTGTTATCTAATCGCCCCATAATTTCTACCTTCTTCGGCTGGATGTTTTGGGCATATGTCGTTGGCCAAAAAGCTGGGCCGATGACGTTTCTTGGTTCAATAGGCTGACGCAGCCCGGGGCGCAATCCGAATGACGGAATATGCCAAATGCGCGATTTGCTGGTCGTGATCTATACCGGCGGCGTAGCTAGATATGCGCCTCATATATAGTTGCCCGATTGGGTGCGTGGTAAATCCGTTATGCAGGCGGGGACCACTTCTGCCGCATCGTAACTAACTCTTCGGCAGCACTCGGATGGAGGGCAACAGTGTTATCAAAGTCAGTTTTGGTTGCACCCATTTTCATGGCAATTGCCGCCATTTGAACAATCTCGGCCCCATCTGCGCCGATGATATGGCAACCAAGGACCCGTTGATCATCGGCATTCACTATAAGCTTCATCATCATCCGCTCCTCGCGACCGGACATGGTGCCTTTCATGGGGCGGAAGTCTGATTTGTAGATATCGATAGCAGGGTAGCGCTCACGGGCCTCATGCTCGCCCAAGCCAACGGTGCCGATCTCGGGGGTCGAGAAGACACCGGTGGCGATCAGGTCGTGGTCCACGATGATTGGTTTGTCGCCATAGATTGTATCTGCGAAGGCGTGCCCCTCGCGGATGGCTACGGGTGTAAGGTTGACACGATCTGTGACATCGCCCACAGCATAGATGCTGGGGACTGAGGTTTGAGAGAAATCATTGACGTTGATTTTTCCGTTCGGCCCAAGTTCGATGCCGGCAGTTTCCACGCCAAGCGCTGCGGTGTTGGGGCGGCGGCCGATGGCATAGAGGATTTGATCGGCGACTATAATGCTGCCGTCTGTGGTGGTGGCGCGCAATTCGCCATTCACTTTTTCGATTGCCGTGATGACCTGGCCGGTCACCACATTAATACCGCGTCGGTCATATTCCTCAGTGAGGCCTTGGCGGAGATCTTCATCAAACCCGCGCAAGATTTTCTCACCTCGATAGAGCAACGTTGTTTCCGCACCTAGTCCTGAAAATATTCCAGCGAATTCAACAGCGATATAACCACCACCAACGACGATGACACGCTTTGGCAGCTCACTTAGATGGAATATTTCGTTGGATGTGATGACGTGTTCAGCGCCTGGAATACCATCGGCGAGGTTTGGAGTTCCGCCTGTTGCCACCAGAATGCGTTCGGCTGTGACGATTTTATTGGATGCTGTGAGGCGGACCGAATTTGGCCCTTCAATGGTGGCGCGGGTGGAGAAGGTTTCGACACCTGCTGCATCAAGGTTGCGCTGATAGATGCCTTCGAGCCGGGTAATCTCCGCATCCTTGTTGGCGATGAGCGTGGCCCAATTGAATGTGGCTTTGGGGACTGACCAGCCAAAGCCCGCTGCATCCTCGAATTCGTCGTGAAAACGGCTGGCATAGACCATCAGTTTTTTCGGCACGCAGCCGCGAATTACGCAAGTGCCGCCGTAGCGGTATTCTTCCGCGATGGCCACGCGTGCGCCGTGATTGGCTGCAATGCGGGCAGCTCGGACGCCGCCGGAGCCGGCACCGATGACAAATAGATCATAGTCGTATGTGCTCATGTCGGGTCACTCGCGAGTTTTTGGGGGATTGTTTTAAATTCGCGCACGCCATTTTTTTGTGCGGCTGTCAGATGGCGGTTATTTTTTCAGCGCAGGCTC